>ERZ1034768.28-NODE-28-length-63957-cov-5.226910_pt1 | contig 63957 bp, 82 predicted proteins | sample MGYA00520691_ERZ1034768 | MGnify/ENA primary metagenome ERZ1034768 (study PRJEB33766, sample SAMN09781704) | gut metagenome | biome: gut microbiome | host: Homo sapiens | place: Madagascar | study: EMG produced TPA metagenomics assembly of the PRJNA485056 data set...
GTACGGAGCCAACCTGTACGGAGCCAACCTGACCAGAGCCAACCTGTACGGAGCCGACCTGTACGTTCCGATGGCCTGTCCGGATGCCGGAGAATTTGTGGGATGGAAAAAAGCGAGCGGCCTGATCGTAAAACTTAAAATCACAGAGGATGCAGATCGGAGCTCTGCCACAGGCAGAAAATGTAGGTGCAACAAAGCTGAGGTGCTGGAACTCCAAAATCTGGACGGAAGCAAGGCGGACGTTTGCAGCGTGAGCAGTAACAGGGATAGAAACTTTGTATACACAGTTGGAGAGGTTGTCGAGGTACCCGATTTTGACAAAAATCGGTGGAACGAATGCGCTGCGGGAATACATTTTTTTATTAACCGTCAGGAGGCAGTGAACTACAATGGCTGATTACATCGACCGGGAAATACTAATGAAGTTTTCTATTCGCCGTGACCATTGCGACAAGGAACACGCAAACGAGCATTTTATTAACGGTATTGAGACCGTGATGGAATATGCAGAGAATTTACCAGCCGCCGACGTGGAGCCGGTGAAGCGGTGGGTTTCTACAGACGAACGACAGCCAGAGAAACGAGGAAGATACTTGGTGGTCGAACAAAACTGGCTTAATAAACTGAATGTACAAGAGGCAAAATGGAACGGTGAAGACTGGCTGACTGTAGAAAAGAAGCGAGAGATTACACCGAGGGTAATCTACTGGATGCCCCTGCCGGAGCCGCCGAAGATGGACGGAGGTGCAGAAGATGGCTGATTTTATCGACCGGGAGGTAATTACAGAATACCTGATGGGTCGTATTAAGGACTATCTGGAGATGGATGATAGGCTAGCTACCATCCCGTTAAAGTTTGCGATGGCGTACATACAACATCTACCCTCCGCCGACGTGGAGCTGGTGCGGCACGGGGAATGGCGACTTGTTCGCAGAATGGCAGCTTGTGGGGAATACGAATGCTCCGTGTGTGGCCGCATTGAGACATTTGATTGCTTTAACAAGCCAGAGAATAATCCATATTGCCATTGCGGCGCAAAAATGGATTTGGAGGGCGAAAATTGAACAACCTTGACGTAGCCGGAATCTTAACAACATTTGCGCTGAAAGCAGCCAACGCAAGGGACACCGAACATCTGAGAGACATTATACGAGAATTGAAAAGCGATCTGGACCTGCGAAAAGTGAAAATGGAGGTAAAAAATGAATGGCGCAACTAACTTTGACAAACTTTGTCACCGCTGGCGGCCGAAACGTGGAACAGGAGGGTGAACAATGCGGCTGATTGATGCGGATGCGTATAAGCACATTTTGAATGGTTGGCTCTCTGAAACGTACTCTGGTAGGTACGGTTCGGAAGATGAGGAAGGTGCAGAAATTTTCTGTTGTATCTGCCAGCTCGATGACGCTCCAACTGTGGATGCTGTGCCGGTGGTACGCTGTCGGGATTGCAAATACTACGACCCGGAGGATTGGGGCGGTATCACCTGCAAGGCCTACGGCGGGATGATCGACCCTGATGAGAACAGCTTTTGCAGTAAGGGAGAGAGGGCATATCGATGAAAATTGACGAAGAAATCATCTTCAAATGCCTTCGGTCCATTCTACGAGATGTTGATTATTATGGTCAAGATGGTAAGGATGCAGAAAGGACATTGTGCTATATTAACGGAGTCGTAGATATGGCTACGGAACTTATCAATCGTATCAACGAGCAACGAGAGAAACAGAACCAAGAGTTAAAGGATGTACTAAATTCGTATAGAGAAATGCCAAAGGGGTGATTTTCAATGCCGGGAGTAGAAATTTTATCCACTAATCAGGTTTGTATCAAATACGCTTTTAACATGGGAGTAGCCCTGATTATTGCCGGGGTAATCTGCGGCTTGACAGCGCTCTATCTTTTGCGTTCCAGAAGAGACAATGAAATCACGCCCGAAGATGCTGTTATTTGTATGTTTGCCGTAGCCGCTCTTAGCGCCATTATCGGAGGATTCCTTGGTATAGCCACAAAGGAACCGGTACTGTACGAAACACAATATAGAGTAATCGTTTCTGACTCCGTACCCATGAGCAAATTCTTGGAAAAGTACGAGATCATCGATACAGACGGGGAGACTCTAGTGGTGAGAGACCGAGAGACAGGTGAATACAATGGATGATTCCAAAGACAATCGTGACGGTATTCCTCCGAGAGGTCGTGCGGAGTGGTATGATCAGTATTATATCTGCCAAAAATGCGGGTGCCATTTCATGGTTAGAAACTTCTATTGGCAAACGGCCATCCCGAACTACTGCCCTCATTGCGGCAGTCCCGGAGAAGAAAAGAAGGAGTGAAGAATACGAAAGTCGGAGATAAGGTAATTCAACAGTCAGTTGTAAAGTTAAGCGACGAAGGCGTTCCTGAAGAAATGATCGGAACGATCGTTTGGATCCATCCCAAACGGAGATATTACATTATCCAGTATGACTGCGGGTATAGAGAATCATTTTTGTTTCGAGATACGCCGCCTAAAATTTGCCGATAATTTTGCTTGAATACACAGGAGGTGTTGATTATTCACGTTAAGATCAGCGATGGAAATTCAAAACTCGGAAACATCCGTAGTGTGTCCCTTCCATCTGTCAAGACTTGCAGAAAATGTGCCTGCCAGCAGAAGTGCTATGCAAAGAAGCTGGAACGGCTTCGTCCATCAGTCCGCAACGCTTACCAGAATAATCTGGATGTTTTGACATCCGACCCAACTACATATTGGCGTGAGGTCGAGGCAGCAATTATGATGTCTCGATTTTTCCGTTTCCATGTTTCCGGTGATATTCCAGATCGGACATACCTTGATAAAATGGTGGAGGTATCGGAGAGAAACAGCCAATGCCAGATCCTGTGTTTCACCAAACGGTATGAATTCGTAAATGAATTCTTGTCGAACGGCGGAAAAATTCCAAGCAATCTACATATAATTTTCAGCGGATGGGTTGGCCTTGATATGGTCAACCCTTTTCATCTACCGGAAGCCCACGTTCTGTACCGGGACGGTTCTACAACTGCTCGCCGGGATGCAATGTCCTGTAACGGAAATTGTACAGAATGCGCTATAACTGACGGTGGCTGCTGGTCTTTGAAGAACGGAGAACAGGTGGTTTTCCATGAACATTAAGAAAGAGGAGATGGGAAAATGCGAGTCCTATTACTGTTGAGAGGCGCACCAGGGTGCGGAAAATCAACCTGGATTGAGGAGAATAGTCTTCGGCAATATACATTGTCCGCAGACGATATTCGTATGATGTGTGCCGGACCGAAACTGAATGTTGAAGGCAGGGAGCAGATTGACCAAAGCAACGACCAGGTGGTTTGGCAGACACTGCTCAAACTGTTGGATATTCGGATGCAACACGGTGAATTCACCGTGATCGATGCGACGAACTCCAAAACTTCCGAGATGAACCGGTACAAGGAACTGTGCGCTTCCTATAAGTACCGCATCTACTGCGTTGATTTTACAGACATCCCAATCGAAGTCGTGAAGCAGCGCAACCGCCAGCGGGAGGAATTGAAGCAGGTTCCGGATGAGAGCATCGATAAGATGTATGCACGATTCGCAACGCAGAAAATTCCGTCAGGAATCACGGTTCTCAAGCCGGATGAACTGAACCAAATCTGGATGGATAAAAGAGATCTGTCTGAGTATAGCAAAGTTCATGTCATTGGAGACATCCATGGATGCAACACTGCTTTGCAGGAATATCTTGGCGGAGACTTGAGAGACGATGAGTGCTATATCTTCTGCGGGGATTACATCGACCGTGGAGTCGAGAACGCAGAGGTAGTCAATTTCCTCCTCTCAATTTATGAGCGAAAAAATGTCTACCTGTTGGAGGGTAATCACGAACGGTCACTGTGGCTGTGGGCAAGTGGAGCAACAAGCCCATCAAAGGAATTTGAGTTCGTTACGAAAACCCAGCTTGAAAATTCCGGGATTGATAAGCGGGCAGTTCGGAAGCTTTACAGACGAATCGGTCAGTGTGCCTATTTCACCTATGGAGGCAATGTATACCTGGTAACTCATGCCGGACTGAGCACAATACCTCCAAATCTGACGTTTGTATCTACGTCCCAAATGATACGCGGTGTCGGAAACTATACAGAATCCGAGTATGTGGATCAATCCTTTGAGCGTAACACAGCCGAAAATTATTTCCAGATTCATGGCCATCGGAACGTCAAACACATTCCTGTAAGAGCGACGAATCGCTGCTTTAATTTGGAGGGAAGTGTTGAGTTTGGAGGAAATCTGCGGTGCGTTGTACTAAACCGGGATGGGACCCAGGAGGTTTTTGAAACTCAGAACAAAGTTTTCAAAGCTCCGGAAGAAGTGACGGAAACAAAGAAGGATGAAATGACCACGGTCAGTGATGCCGTTATGGCTTTGCGCCAGAGCAAGTACGTCCAAGAAAAGCGATTTGGGAACATTTCTTCATTCAACTTCACAAGAGATGCGTTTTATAACAAAGTATGGGACGATCAGACAACAAAGGCTAGAGGACTCTACATCAATATTCCGGGGCAGTATGTTGTCGCACGAGCGTATGATAAATTTTTCTCTATCAATGAACGTCCAGAAACAAAGATGGACGTGCTCCGTTACAAGCTACAGTTCCCGGTCACTGCTTACGTCAAGGAAAACGGATTCCTTGGGATCGTATCCTATAACGCAGAGACCGATGATCTGTTCATCACAACAAAGTCAAATCCAGACGGAGATTATGCCGGTTGGTTGAAGCAGGTTATTTACGAGAAGCTGACAGAGAATGCAATCAACGGCATTCGAGACTACTCCAAGACGTACAATGTCTCCTTCGTTTTTGAGTGTGTGGATATGGTGCATGATCCTCATATCATCGACTACGGGACGAGTCAGCTCTTCCTACTTGATATTGTCTACAACGATTTGACGTATCGCAAAATGTGCTTCGCCGATGTGTGCGCCTTCGCAGATTATTACGGTATTGCCCATAAGGAGAAGGCGTTCGTCATCGAATCCTGGCAGGAATTTTTCGATTGGTATTATGAGGTTTTGGATGAGAACTATAAGTACCATGGTCGTGACATCGAAGGATTCGTCATCGAGGATGACGCAGGATATATGGTCAAACTGAAACTGACTTACTACAATTTCTGGAAGTTCATGCGGTCCATTGCCCAGGAGACTATCCGTAAGGGGTACATTGACGGACGTCGTACATCTGCGTTGACCACGCCGCTTGCGAATCAGTTCTACGGTTGGATCAAAAATCTCTGTGCGGCGCAAGATAGAGACACCATTCCAACGGATATTTGTTCTCTGCGGAAAATGTTTTATGAGTCAGGAGGTAATACGATTGCATAAAAGAACCATTTGGGTCAAGTTTTCGACCTTTTTTCCTGGGTTTGATATGGTCATTGCCGTTCCGGACTACAGGGACGATGTGGAGTACATTGAAGAATTCCTCAACATCGTTCTGAGTAACACCATCTTGAACGGCGTTGACTGGGATTTTGTCGATGCTCTGTGAGTCTGGAGGATGGCGGAATGCGAATCATAAAACCTGGAAGCTGCGAGTCTTCGTCGGAGTTCAAAATTTTTACCTGCAATCGATGCGGCTGTGAATTTGAAGCAAGCTGCAATGAATATGAACCGGCGTCGTGCCTGGAATCTATGTATGGAGTAGTCTCAAAATGCAGATGTCCATACTGCGGCAATGAGGTATCTTCCTTTGAGTGATAACAGCGAGCAGGACAAGATTCCTGTTGATGTTGTATGTGCATCCTGCTATGGGAAATTTACCAATACCAGCGAAGACTACGACATTGGCTATGTCTTCCTCGAAGACGGAACGATCCATAGGAAAGTCAGATGCAAATGCCCATTGTGCGGAGCATTTCTCAGATTGGCGAATGCTCCAAGAGCCTATATGTACAAGATTTCTGCCGATTACAGACCTAATAATCCAGACCACCCAACATATTACGTTTACGGCGGCACAGCAAAAGAGGCAAAGCAGAGACTTCTGAGTATTTGCCCGTATTTCAAAGTTTACACCGCCGAAAAGTTGGACGATGCTTCGGCGTATAAAATCCATAGTGACCCCTATCACCACTGTATTATTTGAAGGAGCTGATGCGATGATTTACTTAGACAACGCAGCTACGACACAAATCGACACAAAAGTTCTGGATGCTATGCTACCATATCTGGAGAGTCAATTTGGCAACCCGGGTGGGATCTACAAACTTGGCCGGGATGCAAGAGCGGCTGTTGAAAAAGCCCGAAAACAGGTAGCAGATCTGATCAACGCAGAACCGGATCAAATTGTCTTCACTTCCGGGGCAACAGAGGCCAATAACATGGTGTTCACAATTACGCAACAAATGTTGGAAGAATCCGGAAGAAAAGACATCTATGTATCAGCGATTGAGCACCAAAGTGTCCTGAAATCGGCACAAAATATGGCAGTAAAACATGGCTTTTATCTGCACGCGTTTATGCCCCAAAAAGACTTCTTTTCCGAACAGCATTATCTCGCTGCCAAGGTAAACAAGGATACGGCACTGGTTTCTGCTATGTACGCCAACAATGAAGTCGGGTTTATCCAGAACGTCCATGAGATCGGTAGAATCTGTCAGCAGAATGGAGCAATGTTCCATACGGATTGTGTGCAAGCGGCAGGATGTAATCCGATCGATGTGCAGTCTATCCGGTGCGATTTTGCAACACTTTCCGCTCACAAGATCCACGGTCCAAAGGGCGTTGGCGCATTGTTCATTAAAGACAAGGAGCGGTTCTCTCCGATGATTTTCGGCGGTTCCGACCAAGAGTTCGGTCTCCGTGGAGGAACTGAGAATGTTGCCGGCATCGTAGGATTTGGAAAAGCCTGTGAGCTTGCAAAGAATTGTGTAGACAACGGGATCAATACGTACTTCTACAATCTCGGCAAAGCATTCGCTTCCGGGCTACAGACCGGATTTGTTCAAAGCGGAAACAGGGACTACAGGTGGTATTTCAATGGAAGCACGGGGTATGGAATCAAAACGATCAGCATCACGTTTCCACGAGTGGACGCACAAAGCCTGATTCTAGCACTGGATAACCAAGATGTTTGCGTCTCTGCCGGATCTGCTTGTGACAGTCACGACAACGTTCCAAGTCATGTGCTAAAAGCGTTCGGACTCAGTGATGATGCTGCGCGGCAGACAATCCGAGTTTCCTTTTCAAGGATGAATACGGGCGAGGAAGTTTTCGATGCCGGAGAGATCGTTGGCAGATGCGTCATGGATCTTTTGAAAACAAATGGATACCAAGCCTGATTTTGAACAGAATATCCGTCTCCCGAAGGGAGAAGATATATCTGTCCAGTATTTCGACCGAACTGGTGATTTGGTAGGCATTGTGACACAGAATCGGTTGAACGGCAAATTCTCCTTGTATTTCGTTGAAGGAGGTGCGATTCGAAAACTTGGCAGCGATCAGTCTCCAATCGAACTGGAAGCGAAATACAAAGTGCGAGAGAGGATGGGAATAGATGAATGATTTTGACTACGAAATCTATCTGCGAAAGCAGCTTGCGAGACAATCCAAATACCGTAAGCGTGGCAGCAAAAGCAAGAAATGTTCTCTCCCATCTGACCATCTAACGACCAGGGAATTGAAGGAAAGGAATGGTGTAGTTTTGACGTACAACCTTACGAAGCCGATGACATGGAAAGAATTCTGTTCACTTCCAAATGATGTCCAAGAGACGTATATCAAAGGGCTGCAGGATGAATTTCATGCAACCGCTGTGCTCATCACCAAGATGTTTGGTATTTCGGTGCCCACTCTGTCTCGTCACATTGAGTTGAACACCATAGACATTCGGTTTGCGAGAGGCAGAAAGCAGACAAAGGAGCAGGAGGCTCGATGGGAAGATTTCCTTCAAGGAAATCTTGCAGAGAAAACAGAAGACCTGCCTGATTTTGAAGTTATCGATGAAGACGTGCAAAACGAACCACAACGGCCTTCCAACTCCGGATTCATGAAAGGCTTTACGCTCAGTTTCTCCGGGCAAATCGATGTGGAAGCAATCGCCAATTCCCTGCGAATGATTTTAGGAGATTCTTCCTCCGGTTCCGTAGAAATAAAATGCGAACTTGCGTAAAATATCCCTTGCAATTTTCAACATAATCCTATAAAATAAGAACATAGAGGTGTAACACATGAACAACGAAGGTTTTGAAACAGAATTCGAGTGGGAGGAAGACCTGACTTCTGCCCTGGATGCTCTGACGGAAATGTTCCGGCAGGCACAGGAAAACGAGAAGGATATTCCGGCTGTTGCTGTCCCTGCAAGATACGCCCAGATGGAGTTTGCATACAAAGCACTGAAATTTTTGACCAAGGGCACATCTGCAAAGGTCTCCTACGAGTTGAACGAGCCTTTCCGGGGCGTCGGCAGTGTTATTGTTGAAGGGAAAGAACTCTCTTTCGGTAGTTCTAAGTGGTTTACAAGAGCCGCCGAGTTCACAGATAATTTGGAAGTCTATCCGATGACCAACGGCAAAGTTTGTATGGCGCTGACGTTCTATGGTCTGACTAAGAACATGGAGTAATCAGGAGGAAGATTATGAAGTTAGTAAAATCTTATGACATTGCTGAAATGGCATTGGATGGGTACGCAGAGGAATTTCACAAGCACATTTCTCCGGAGTTCAAGCAGAAGCTCAAGTCGTCTTGTGAACTGATCGACAAGCTGGCAGAGGAGTTCGGTGGGGAGTCCTGCGTTGCTACTGTGGATATTTGCACGGAGGAATTTGTCGTTTCGCTGCAATGCCCGGATATGGAATTGCAAAAGGGGTGTTCCCATTACTTCTTTGACCTCATTAAGTCTGTGCATCAGTTTTCTTTCTCCTCAAACGGGGATTCTTTGGACATGAAGTTTCGGTTTAGCGGTGTGTGGCAGGACGGAAAGGCGTGAGGTGTTTATTGAATAAGAAACGACGGACAATGGTCAAGGAGGCGAAGGATATGCTGTCAGGGGCGGCGGCAATCGTGGAGCGGGCCTGCGACCAGGAGGAAGATTGTATCGACAATATGCCGGAAAGCCTCCAGGACACAGAGCGGTACGAGCAGATGGAAAATGCCGCATCCAATCTGTCAGAGGCTCTGGAACATATCGAGAGTGCGATCGAACTGCTCGGCGAAGCAGTTCAGTAAATTTTGGAAAACAGGTAACATAACGCAACAGTAAACCGCTTGCAGCGGTGAGATTAAATTTGGTGGGAGGTCTCGGATTTACATGGATACAGTTTTTACGCTCTGCATTATGATTTTCTTGCTTTTCAAATGGCTCGGTTCAAAGGCAAACGATGCGGCCAGAGAACGAGAGATGAAAGATTGGGAAGAGTGGAGATCAATGGTATATGACAGCGATTTGGAGCGTGAAATAAGACGTAAGCTATATAAATTTGAGACAAGAGAAAGTGTTTTGTTATCTGCAATCCAAACGATCCGCACTTTTGACGATTTGAAGTATGCCGATTTCTCCAGTGACAATGTTGCTGTAAACTACGTGGTAGTGGCGATTGAAATGGCAAAGGCTGGGAAACTACCAAGCCCGATGACTTCGGTTATGCTAAAAGATAGAGATTTGCATAAGGCTCTAGATATTACACCGACAAAGGAGTCCTATCTTTCTATGTACAAGTGGTTCGAAAAAATGGTTGGAAACCGAACTGGTAAGATGATGAAGATATACGTCGAAGGACCCCTGTATTACGGCGCTCATTGGCGGACAAGCCCACCAAATCCGAACGTAAAGTGGAGAGCACTGGACGACCTCAAAACGGAAGAAGATATGCAGATGCTACCTGGGGCGATTAGGAAATACACAGAAGAAGATAACGAAGAATTGATTGAGCGTAAAAAGAGGAACAAAGTTGGATGCTTTTCGGATTTAGGAATTTATGAGGTATCAAGGCATACTTATGTGGAACCAAGATGGTAAATAAACAGACCACGGGAAATCTCCCGTGGTCTTCGTTATAGTGAAAACGCCAGCTTCCAGCGTTCGTATTCCTTTTTGTACTTCCAGGCGTATTTATATACTCTGTTACAGGTAAGAACACTTCCGGAGGTTTCGTACCCTTTATCTTGCAGTTCTTCTATTGATATTTCTGTAAAATCAACATCAAATCCTCGAATCTCTCGTTGAAACATACGGAAGAATACACCGGATTGTCGGATACGGGTGTAATTTAGAGATTTAACATTGCTGTCATTATTTGACGCCGAACTTAACCTCACAGAGAGCTGATGCAGTATCGTCTTGTCATTGGAGGATGACCTTATTCCACGCAAGATGTTTGAACCTTTGCTGCGGCGCATTTCCACAAAAGCTCCCTCACGACCTACCATAAACGAATTCAAATATACGACATTACGAAATGCGGGAATCGATGCAGCGTATATTTCGTAATCTCGTCCGCCTAAAGATAGTACTGATTTATCGAAGTCTACACAACTCGCATCGATCTGTATTACTTTATCCTTCGGAATACCCATATAATGGAGCCAACAATACACGCGATAGATGTTATCGTATGTCATCAAATCTTCCGGCGCAAAGACTGCATCCAAAAACGCCTGTAACTGTATTGGATTGGAGACCATTTGCTGCCTGACTTTATCTAGCCCACCATCGAACTGGTCGATGCTCAGAATCCCTCTGGATACGCCAGAAATACCAGCAGAAATACACCATCGGCCATATTTTTTCAAGATTGATATTTGAGTGCGTCTTGAGCCAGAAGTGTTGCCGGAAACCTTATCTATGATTCCTTGGACATCTTCCTCACTTCTTGTGCAGATGTCGGCTCCCCAGGTCTCCTCGTAGGGGGCAGTTGCGTCGAATAGCCGCACCATAGCGTCTTGTGAGATCCTCGACGAGGTGGATTCTTCAACAAACCGTTTTTTGACGTCCTCGTTGTACATACGGAGCCTCCTCAACTCTTGCTGATCGAGACCATGTTGTTCAGCTTTGCAGCCTTCTCGCGAACCGCCAGAATCACAGCGGGGTCGAGAAACGCTATCACAGAAGTTGCCAGAATGCTAGCCTCTGCAACTTTACTCATGTATTTGTCCGGTAGCGTCGTTAGATATTCACCAAGTCTTTCTTTGGAGACGCTGACTGGATTTTCGCACAGCACCATGCTGTTTCTTTCCAGTCCGGTCTCCTTTGCGGGGATAAACACGTGCGTAGGTTGTCCAAACTTTTTGATCTTGCTCGTGAGCGGCAAGACAATCACATTGGGGCTATATGTGTTCCCAATGTTGTTCTGGATAACCAATGCAGGACGCTTTCCGTCCTGTTCACTCCCGGACCCAATAAACTGCATCATGTAGACCTCCCCAATGCGGGGGACCTTCTTGACGTTTTCCAAACGATTTGCTACTTCCTTCCTCATGGTAAATTTTTACATGAGCCGAGTATAGCATATCTTTAACGTGATGTCAATACCCAAATATGGAATTTTTGAGAATTATTTTTGGAACACCTGAATGACGTTGTGGCTGCACTCTTTACTGTCAAACGCACTCCGGCAGACTATATCACACCACACACCAATCGACGATTCATCGACTATAACGGACACATATTCTATTCTATCAAACTGCATCGTTCCGCATTCTCCTGTCAGCAAAAGAGCATCCGGTGTAAATGCAGCGAGCATCGACGAGAACGTAAATGTTACTCTCATTGAGGAAAAAATGTCAAAACAAGGCTGATTTTCTGAGGAAAATGTGATTTTTCGTATGTAGTCATTCTCGCAGAAACGGTCTGCGAATTCTCTAAATCTAAGACGTTGAATCATGATTACTGCCCTCCTGTGTCAACTCGGCTTTGTGTGTCATTGTAAAATCGTATTAGAACATTCGTTCTATCTGAGCGGGAATATTATAGCGCATCAGGATGGTTAAGTCAACATGAAAATATTGGAATTATATCTGCAACGTGCGGCTGCTAAACGATCCGTTCAAATAAATTTTTATCTATAAAACACGGAGGTAATGGAAATGAAAAAGAAGAATGCAACGGCGAAAATTGAGGAAGTGCTCAAGAGCGAACGTATTCGTATGCCTGGCGGCAACGGGGCTACGCTACAAGCGGTCAAGTATAGCGACGGAGAATACGACTGTATTTTAATGGAAGATGGGGATTCCAAGGTACAGAATTCAATTCAGAAAGGATATATCGAAACGCCGGAGGAATGCTTGGAACTTCTGGATAGTGAAAAGGATTGGCTTGATTGTCCTGAGCCTACCGGTAAATATAAGAAGATTTCGGATGATCTCCGTGATGCAGTTTCGTTTGCCATCAAGACGGCGCGAAAATATGACTACGGAACTTGCACCAATGAAACGTTAGAAAAGTCAGAATATGACGTGGATGAAGATCAAGAGATCAGGGCCCTGGCAGCTATATACCTGCCAGGGATGGATGAGGACCTCCTAAGAAACGCAATGCGGGAGGCTGGGACGGATTTGAACCATTATGTATTAGATAAGTGGGCCACATTTAGTGAAATAGTGATGTGCTATACGAATGACTTGGCCGTAGCACTTGCCTGTGGGTTTATGGCAGCACGCGGATACAAAGTTAACATGGTAAGAAGTGGAACCTATTATGAGAAGGGATAAAACCTCATCTGAGTGCGGGAAGTCTACTGTAAAGGAGCATAAAAATGCGAGACACATATAACGGGGGTTACTTCAAAGCACTTTTTGACGTGAGAACCTTTTTCGAAAGCCATTCCCAATCTTTGAAATTCAGTCGTTTATACAATCAAAAAGGGGTCATGCAAGTGCTTGACGCATTGATTGAAAACCGGGAAGAACTGCGGGAAACAGGCGACGTTGCAAATTTGATATACAACACCGAAAGAAAGGAATTTGTATATGACCGAGAAGGGAAACGGAGGTAACAAAATGAAAATCGGATATATCCAGAAGTATGATTTGACGCAGAACCCTTATCTCACAGAGCGTTTCAAGTTCATCGAATGCCCGTTCACACGACGTATTTCCCCAAATAGCGACCGGGTGTATTCGAAAAGATTTCTCCCGCATGACTACGGGGAGATCGTAGACAATGCGAACATGATGAAAAAGAATTCGACTCTTATCCTTGTGCAGGAACCATTCCTGCTTGATGATGGATTAAGAGATAAAGTAACGCAGTGGGTCGAGTGGGCGAATCAGGCAGACCCGTCAGAATATGACCCTTTCGCAAAGAAGGAGCGTTGACTTCATGGCGGGCGTTGAAATACTGAACATGACAGAAGTTGTCGTAGGTCATGACCCAAATTCCACCGCAATTCTTGCCGCCGCTGCCATTGCATTTACTCTGACAGTTTTGTTGTTTATCTGTGGCTACTTTATGGATGAGGGGACAATCACTATCTTCATAGGGGGCGTTGTTGGAATCCCTGTCGCACTTGCGGTTGCATTTCTAACGTATGTAATTACAAAAACTCCTCTGTACGAGACACAATATGAAGTCACTGTGTCGGATGCGGTTCCCATGATTGAATTCACAGAAAAATACGAGGTCATAGATGTGCGTGGAAAAATTTTTACAGTCCGGGAACGGACGGAAGAGGAGAAATGAAATGGAAATTATATCTCGAACCAAGATGAAAACTCTTATGCAGGATTACCCAGATGGTGGGATTGTGTTCGCAGAATACGAGTTTGATGTGCTTGCGTCTACGCTCATGGTAACGGATGGTGACTTTGGCGCAAGAGAAGTTATCCCATTTCACGAGGAAGTGTTTGACTTTGATTGGTGTATAGATGACTACAAGGCAGAGGCGATGTTTGCAGTTTTTGACAAAACAGATGTGCTTCAAATGATTCAGACACTAACAAGTGGACTGCATTTATACTGAGGCAGAGTGGTATGAGAAGCAATCAGAGTATCTTAACTTGGCATACGGCCAAAAAACGCCCAGAACTCTGGAAGGAAGTGCTGGTTCATTTTGCTGATACGGACGCCTACATTGTAGCAGAAGCCGGGCGTGATGCGTATGACAGTTTGGTATGGTGGACGCTTGACCGTAACTACGACATCAGTCCATCTGACCGCTGGGCATATCTTCATCCACAGGAGATGTCAGAAGGAACTAGCAAATGACCGACGAAGAACTTGAAGAACGCTACTACTGCGAGAACTATCGCCGCAGGAATTGCAAGCATTTCCGGTCCGTTATTCGCAGCAACCCAAGTACCGGATGCCATCATCGAATCGATCACCATCATGTCTGTTATGGAGGGGCTATATTCTCAAGCGCTCCGGAGGAGCTTGCTTTCCCGTGCCGTGATTTTGAACCGGATGACCTTCATATACACGGCAAATCTATATGGGAATGCTACGATGACTGGCTTTCCAAATGGCTCATCTACTGGAACGGAAGAAAGCCTTTGAGACAGTTCATGCTGTTCTATCTTGACGGTAATCGTGAAGTAGGCTACCTTGCCAAGACTTATGATTGGATAAACGGCACGCTTTTCGACGAAGCCGGTAATCACAAATGGGTCTATAGGTCCCGTCTGAAAAGAGTACGGGATGGGTACGGTTACAAACGCATCTGGGCAAAGCCCGAAAACGGGCAATGGGTTCTATGTGAACGAGAAACCCTATTTTCAGGGTGATTTTCAAACCTTATAACGTAAAGGAGGCGGTTTTATGCTCTAGTTTACATAATTTCCGAACGCCAAATTAAGATTTTATTCAGGAGGGTTTTCTATGGAATTCGAGAAAAATGCTTTGACGGTCCATCGTGTCTGGGCAAACCGTTTTCGCTTGCCTGGTTCTGGTCCGGAATGTCCAGACAAAGACGTCCAGCAGGTGCTTGGCATCGATTGGGAATATGAAGGCATCGGATTTGGCCGCTGTGAATTCTTGTTCGAGGAGAACGGTACGGCTATCAAGGTCGAATCAGAAGGCATGGCAAAGCAGGACTCCAAAGAGTTCCTGAGACTTCTCTTTGATAAGATCGTTGATATGTCGGAAGTGAAATGGTAACGACCATAAACACCAAAAATTTTTAACGGAGGATACAATATGGCAGAAACTTTGAATCTCTACCAAAAGCTCGCAAAAATCCGGAACCGGGTCGAAGTCGTCCAGAAAAGCAAGAGTGGTTACGGGTACAAGTATGTCCCAGACACGGAACTGCTTGCAAAAATCACAGGTGGCATGGACAAGTATGGGGTGTCTCTGATTCCCTCCATTGTTCCGGATACCATGCAGGTGGACCCATACACCTACAAGAAGACCAAACGGGAAAAGCAGCGGGATGGTTCGTTTGCTACATATGAGGAGACTGTCAATGAGTTTACCGCCTTTGCGGACATGAACTACACCTGGGTGAATAACGACAATCCGGAGGAAAAGATTTGCGTCCATTGGGCTTTGGTTGGACAACAGTCGGATGCGTCTCAGTGTTTCGGTTCCGGTTTGACGTATTCCATGCGGTATTTCCTCTTGAAATATTTCGGCGTGGCTACTCCGGAGGATGACCCGGATAATTGGCGTAGTAAGCAGAAGGCCGCAGAAGCCGCAGAAGACAAGGCAATTGCCGAGCAAATCATCAACACGTTGGATTCCGACATCAAGGGTTATCTGACAAAGAACCCTGCGCAGGCTGAGGCTATCAAGAAGTTTGCGACCAAATACGCAAAGGGCGGCAATTATTTTGCCATCACAGAATCCGCAATGGCCAATAAGATGCTGAATGATTTCCGCACGACATTTATTACACAGTAAAGGAAGGTAAGAAAAAATGGGTTTTCGTACAGGTGCATTTTGTAAGGTGTGGGAAGTGACCCCCGTGTCTGACACGAACGTCAAGGTGAGAATTTCCACCAGTAAGAAGAACAAGCAGACCAACGAATATGAGCAGGATTTCTCCGGTTTTGCAAATATTGTAGGTTCTGTTCCGGCAAAGAACGCAGCAAGCCTGAAAGCTGGCGACCGCATCAAGTTGGGCGATGTGGATGTAACGACTCGCTACGTGGCAGAGAAAAAGACTACATATACGAACTATAGAATTTTCTCTTTCGAGACCGTTGATGGTCCCAACGCCGGCTCTGCACATCATGAGGATCATACAGATCCGCAGCCAACGGTGGACAGCGGTGAAGTGGATGATTCCCGTCTCCCGTTCTGAGGATTGAAGAATGGGAGAAGTCAATTACGCACCGCTGATCGATGATATGGTGTGGAGCTTCTCCAGAATAGAGTCTTACAACGATTGCCCCTATCGCTGGTATTTGCGGTATATCCGTCAGTGCCCGGACGAGGAGAAATTTTACAGTTCATACGGGCAACTTCTCCATCGTCTGATCGAGCAGTATTACAAAGGCATGATCGCCAAAGAGGATATGGTGCTGGAGTTTCTCCGAAGCTATTCCTCTGAGGTAAAAGGGGTCCGTCCAAAAGAATCGACCGTCAAGAAATACATCGACGGTGCAGTCGAATATCTCAAGAATTTTGACCCGTTCCCGTACCGACCGATCGGTATTGAGAAACGGGTCGCATTTGAAATTGAAGGCATCCGGTTCGTAGGCTTCATTGATTTTTTAGGCATAGATGACCGGGATGGTGAGATCGTCCTGATCGACAACAAGTCCAGAGATCTGAAACCGAGAAGTGGACGGGCGAAGCCAACGCAGAAAGATTTGGAGTTGGATGTTATGCTTCGCCAGTTGTACCTGTATTCTGCCGCTGTGATTTCCGAGTATGGAAAACCACCAAAGGAACTGTGTTTTAACTGCTATCGAACGGGAACTTTCATCCGGGAACCATTCCGGGAGGATCAGTTTCAAGAAGCCAAGGATTGGGCTGTCAATACCATCCAGCAGGTCCGGGAAGACAGTGATTTCTGTCCGAACCCTGATTTTTTCTCCTGCTATTGGATATGTGGTGTGAATGAGAACTGCGAATACTGGCAGAACGAGTGAGGTGATTTTTTGAAAGCAGAAGATATTTCGAGCATCGACAGCGAAGCTGGTATCATTGCATCGCTGATCCACCGTCCGGAGTTGATTTTTTATTCCGAGCATCTGCTCCCTAACCATTTTACAAAGCAGGATAACAGCTATGTGTACACTGCCATCAGTAATCTGGTGAAGAAGGGCATTATGACGGTGGACCCGTACAATATTCTGGAATCGCTGGAATCTTCCGAATCCACCCGTGGCTATACCAACGAACTCACCATAGAAAAGCTGAACGAGCTGATGGACATGAGTGATGTTCTGGCAAGAGACAGTGTGGAGGAATATAAGATGCTGGTCTCCAATGTTCTGGATGCCGCATTTCGCCGGGATACTTTTCAAAAACTGAAAGAGTGCCAGGACCTGTGCTGTAACCGATCCGAAACAAATGTGGAACAGAAAATTTACGACATCATCGACGAGGTAATGATGGAATTTTCGACTGCCAATGAGATTCCTACATACGCAGAGATTATCGACGAGTGCTGGGATGAGATCAAATCCAGACAGGGTTCCGGATATGCCGGTATCCCGTTCAAGTTTCCGACTCTGAATGAGTTCGTCACCATCGAGAAGGGCGAGCTGGTGATTTTTGCCGCAGAGGCCAAGCAGGGCAAAAGTATGATGCTGTTGAACTGTGCCATGGACCTGCTCCGACAAGACCAGGCGGTCTTGTATCTGGACAGCGAGTTGAATACGAGAATGTTCACCGCCAGAGTTTTGTCCCACCTGACCGGTATCGAGTACAAGCGTTTGACATCCGGCACATATTCTTCCGAGGAAGCGGTAAAAATCGACCAAGCAAGAGCGTGGATGAAAACAAGAAAGTTCACACATATCTATATTCCCATGTTCGACCTGCAGAGTATTTACACCACTATCAAAAAAGTCCAGCACACCCAGGGTATTGACGTTCTGATCGTGGATTATTTCAAGGGAAAAGGCGACGGCGACGCATTTGATTCTTACCAAGAGTTAGGACGGTTTGTCGATACAGTGAAGAACCAAATTTGCGGGGATATGGGTATCGCCGGTATCGGAGCGGCTCAGGCAACTGCCACCGGCAGAGTGGCTGATTCCGCAAAAATCGGACGAAACGCCAGTACCATCGCACTGATTCAGGACAAGACCCCGGATGAAATTGCAGCAGATGGACCGGAGTGCGGCAACAAAAAGTTGAAGGTGATTTTGAACCGGAACGGTATGCAGCACGCCAGCGGGGAGTACATCGACCTGAAATTTGACGGCAATAAGATTCTCTACGAAGAAGCCAAACAACATATTCCGCAGGTCCCGTATTAAGACTTGATTTTTGAGGCAGCCTATGACGCTTTCTGATTTAATAGAGTCGGTCAATATCGTGGACTACATCTCTCAGTTTGTGGAATTGGAACAGAAGGGCGAAGAGTGGTGGGGACTCAGCTGCTTCCATGAGGAAAAAACGCCGTCCTTCTCTGTCCGGGAAAACCCACCGGTTTTCTTTGACTACAGTTCCGGTATCGGCGGGAATGTCTACACATTTGTCCGATACTACAATCAATGCGGTCCCAGTCAGGCCATCGAAATTTTGAAGAAGTATGCCAACTGTACGGACGACGTTTCCGTTCCGCATAATAAGCTGTCCGCTACGACGATCTGCCGGAAATACCGACCGCAAGCCAAATCCATCAAACAAGGAAAAGGTGTCGTGCTCCCGGAAAATCAGATGGAGCGGTATGAGTGCCGAACAGAGAAACTCCAAGTCTGGATGGACGAGGGAATTTCTATGAATGCACTGGAAAAGTTTCAGGTCCGCTATGACCCGTTTTCAGACCGTCTGGTCTATCCCATCCGTAATTTTTCAGGACAGATCGTGAATGTCGGCGGACGAACACTGGACCCTGACTGGAAAGAAAAGAAACTGAGAAAGTACACCTATTTTTATGAGTGGGGCATCATGGATGTTCTGTACGGCCTTTATGATAATCTGGAAGACATTCGCAGAAAGCGGGAAGTCATCATTTTTGAGGGCTGTAAAAGCGTCCTGCTTGCCTATACATGGGGAATTCGGAACTGCGCCGCAGCATTGACTTCCCATCTGAACCCCCGCCAAATGAAAATACTTGCGAAGCTTGGATGCAGAGTGGTATTTGCATTTGATAAAGAAATACGCCCACGGGAAGACCATAATATCCGGATTCTGAAGAACTATGTGAATGTAGAATACCTGTGGGATAAAGACGACCTCCTTGACGACAAAGACGCTCCTGTCGATAAAGGACCGGAGGTTTTCAAAAAGCTATACGAAGGGAGGCTTTCCTATCGCTAACTCGTATATTTTGTATCACTGTCATTCCGATGATAGCTTGCTTGATTCTTGCACCAAGTTTTCAGACTATGTAGACTTAGCGGTCAAGAATCACCAACCGGCCATTGCATCCACAGAACACGGAAAACCGATTGGGTGGATCTCCAAGAAAATGATGTGTGATAAGGCCGGGATTCGATTCATCCATGGTGTGGAAATTTATCTGACAGCATCCTTGGAGGAAAAGGTTCGTGATAATTACCATACCGTCCTCCTGGCGAGGAATCTCGCCGGAGCAAAAGAACTGAACAAGCTGGTATCCATGTCCTGTGACAAGCAGCACTTCTATTATACCAACCGGATCAGTTTTGACGAGTTCCTGAATATTTCGGACAACATCCTGTCTACCAGTGCTTGTCTCGCTTCTCCGCTGAATCATTTGTCGGAAGACGACCCGTATTATATGCGGCTGGCAAACAAGTATGATTTTCTGGAAGTCCAACCGCACAACCATCCGGAGCAGATCGCATTCAACAAAAAGCTGTATGCGCTTTCTCAGAAGCTGGGGAAACCGTTGATCGCCGGCACAGACACGCATAGTTCTTCCAAGTACAAAGCGGAGTGCAGAGCAATTTTGCTTGCAGCAAAGCGGAAGGCATACGGAGACGAAGATGCTTTTGACCTGTCTTATAAGACTTATGAGGAACTGGTGGAGATGTTCCGCATCCAGAATGCGATTCCAGAGGAAGCCTATATGGGGGCCATCGAATCCACGAATCGCTTAATGGATCTGACGGAGGATTTCCAGCTGGACACCAGCATCAAGTACCCGATCCTGCACGGAAGCCCGGAGATCGACGAGCAAAAGTTCATCGAGCTGACGTATTCCAAATTTGTGGAGAAACTGAAAGCCGGTATCATTCCGCCGGAGCAGGAGGAAGCGTTCCGCAGTGCTATCCAGGAGGAATTGCGGGTTTTCTCCAAATTGAAAATGTGCGGGTTCATGCTGTCCATGTCGGAACTGATTTCCTGGTGCAAGGACAGTGGATTCGCCATCGGCACGGCCCGTGGTTCTGTCGGCGGAAGCCGTGTCGCATACGTCACAGACATCATCGACCTGAATCCGGAAACGTGGCATACCGTGTTCTCCCGGTTTTGCAATGAATCCAGAACTGAGATAGGTTCGAACGAGCCTACGTTTACTGAGAGGTATTCGAAAAATCACCCATTGAATTGCTGGAAAACCCTGAGAGCCTGACGACCAAAGCGAAGCGGCGAACAGCCGCAGGTGTAACGGTTTGAAAACAGTCAGGATTGGGCAATCAGCAGCCAAGCCTCGAACAGAGGAAGGTTCAACGACTATCCCGTAAGGGAGTAGGGCAGAGTTTCTGACCGCCCGAAGCGGTGGGCATCCAGAAATGGATGAAGATATAGTCTGGTCTTTATAGAAATATAAAGTGTATTTAACTGGCTTTGATAAATTAGGACATTTATATTAACAGAAAGGAGGAAACAATGGGGAAAAGAAAAGAAATTTCTGGGCAAAAGTTCAATATGTGGAACGTGCTCGAATGTGCTGGAAAGAACAAAAGTGGAGGGTATCTATGGAAATGCCAATGTGACTGTGGAACAATCAGAGTTGTAGAAGGGCGAAGTGTTCGCACTGGAACAAGCAAAGGATGTGGATGCGCTCGTAAAAAAGGCCATAGCCCAAACGGAATCCCAACCCGCAAAAGTGAAAGGCTACATTCTGTTTGGACCTCTATGAAAAACAGATGCTTCAATCCAAATGACAGATACTTTCAAAGATATGGTGGCCGTGGCATTACCATATGTGACGCATGGTTAACCTATGTCGGATTTCGAGAATGGGCGTTGAATTCCGGATACGACCAAAATGCAGAATATAGGAAATGTACATTGGACCGAATTGATAATGATAAGATATATTGTCCTGATAACTGCCGGTGGGTGGATCAAAGGACGCAGGACAATAACAGGTCTTCTAACCATATTTTGACATCCAGTGATGGAACATCAAGAACTATATCTGAATGGGCTCGTTTGAGCGGCATACGTAAAGACACGATTCGCAGAAGAGTGGTAAACCTTGGGTGGGATGTTGACAGAGCAATAAGCGAGAAAACACATAGAGGGAAAACCACTCAGTAGTCTAAAATATCAAAGCCAGTAACATAAACGGACATCGACATAGACTGCGTGGAATCTGACCGTCCCGCAATCTTTCAATACATCACAGAACGGTTTGGTCAGGACCGGACCGCCAGAGTGGCCGCATTCGGCACGATACAGGCAAAAGGCGTTATTGATGACGTGGGGCGGTCTCTTGCGTCGAAATGGTTTAAGGAACATCCTACAGCCGAAAAGTCGGAAGACGGACGGAGGCAGAATCCATGGTCCTTGACCAAGATCGCAGGTATTAAAAACGAGTTTGACTCCGACCCGGAAAGGACGAAAGAAAAGTACCCGGAGTTATTCTACTATTTTGACGGGCTTATCGGAACGAAGGTTTCGCAATCGGTGCATCCGGCAGGCATGGTCATCAGCCCGATCAGCCTGGATGATAACTACGGTATGTTTGACAAAGACGGTGAGAACTGTCTGATGATGGATATGGACGAGGCGCATGAGGTCGGAGCGGCCAAGTACGATTTTCTGGTTTTGAAAACAGTACAGGTCATCCGGGACACCTGCCGATACCTGAACCGTCCCTATCCAAAGACACATGAGATTGACTGGAATGACCAGGCGGTCTGGGCAGATATGATCCAGAACCCCTCCGGCATCTTCCAGTTCGAGGGTAAATTTGCCTTCGACAGCTTGAAGAAATTCAAGCCAACCAGCATTTTTGATATGTCGTTGGTGACGGCCTGCATCCGCCCGTCCGGCGCATCCTACCGGGATACACTGTTGGCGAGACAGGAGCATCATAACCCGTCGCCGATGATCGATGAACTCCTGAAAAACAACTACGGATATCTGGTTTATCAGGAGGACATCATCGCATTTCTGCAGCAGATATGCGGACTGAGCGGAAGTGATGCAGACAATGTGCGGCGAGCCATCGCCAGAAAACAGAAAGACCGGCTGGATGCAGCACTGCCCAGTATTCTGAACGGATACTGTGAGAACTCTCCGCAGCCGAAAGAAATCGCCGAGCAGGAAGCTAAGGAATTCCTACAGATCATAGAGGACGCTTCTTCCTATATGTTCGGCATGAACCACAGTATCGCCTATTGCCTTCTTGGCTATTTGTGCGCGTACTTCCGGTATTACCACCCGCTGGAATTTATCACGTCGTACTTGAATAACGCAGCAAACGATGATGATATTAAAAGCGGAACGGCTTATGCGAATCGCATCGGCATCCGGGTGACAATGCCAAAGTGGGGTATCTCGAAAGGAGATTATTTCTTCGACGCAGAGAAGCGTGTCATCGCCAAGGGTGTCACTTCTATCAAATATATGAGTGCCCAGTTGGCAGATGAACTTTATAACCTGGCTCACGAAAAGACCTACAAGTGGTTTGTGGACGTGCTCGGCGACTTGGATGTACAAACGACCTGCGATACCAGACAGTTGGACATTCTCATCAAGCTGGATTTCTTCACGCAATTTGGTAATCAGCGTGAGCTTCTTAGAATCACAGACCTGTACTACCAAACCTTTAAGCGGGGGCAGGCAAAACAGATCAAGAAGTCCCTTGTTGACGGCACGGCTTTGGAACCAATCGTTCAGAAGTACGCCGTCGGAGTTACGAAATCCGGTGGTATTGCCAAAAGCTACACGCTGCTGGACGTTCTGTCTATTCTTCGGGAAGCGGAGGAAGCCATCAAAGCTGTCGGGATGGACGACTTGAGAGATGTAGATAAAGTGCGGAACTTCCATGACATCATGGGTTACGCCGGATATGTTTCCGGGAAGGAAGAAGACCGTCCGAAGCTGTACATAGTGGATACCTTCCCGCTGGTTCGGAAGAAAGACCAGAAGCAGTTCGGTTATTCGGTCATCACGAAATCCATCGGCAGCGGACGAGAAAGTCGATTTACTGTTTTCAACGGCGTCTACAACGCTGATCCTATCAAGAAGGGTGACATAATTCTATGCAAAGGTTTCCAGAGAGAGGGTCAGTATTTCCGGCTGACCGCTTACGGGAAAATATTTTAACAAAAGGAGATACACAAGTGGACGAGAAAACGACAAGAGTGAGATGTAATCTCTGCGGCAAGATCCTGGATGTTTGGGATTTGGAGGAAGACTTCACGATACATAAGGAATGCCTTGGCTACGGTACGATTTTCGATGGGGATAAAGCGCACTTGCGTATGTGCTGTCATTGCTTTGAACGCCTGGCAAAGCAGTGCGTCATTTCTCCAATCGAGTATAAGCAGGACCTTCTGCCGCTGTCCTAAGAAAGAAGGCAGATATGAACGTTAAGATTTTGAATCCAGAAGTTCTGGAAAATCTATACCGGAATCACGGTGAGTTCGCCTGCACCTGCTATGCAACTCCAGAAAAGTATGCAGAGAAGGTCGGCAAGTCCTGTGAAGAATCCGGCCACATGAGCGGGAGCCGGTGCGAGTACATCAAATTCCAGATCTCCGGCATCGACCGAGGCACTGCAGAACAGTGCCTGCGGCACGAGATCGGCACATCCGTTCCCATTGACCAGCAAGACAATTATTCTTTCTCCGATTTTGCGGACCTGTCTATTGACGTGAGTCCTGACCAGATCGTGAAGAATATGGCGTCCTTCCGGTACATCGATAAAACTGGGTTTTTATTCGCTACTCCGGCAACGATTGCAGCCTGTACAGAAGCAAATGACCTCTATGAAAAGACAATGGCAATGTTGAATGAGAATCGAACAAAGATTAAAGAGACGCTGGAGGCCAACGGAGTTGATGCCAAACGGGCGACCCAGGACGCAAACTTCGTTCTTCCCCGTGCAACAACCACAGATTTGACGATCGGGTTTACTCCGGAAGCGCTTATCCACTTCTGCCAGAAACGTCTCTGTGTCCGGGCGCAGGAGTTTATCCGCAGCCTTGCGCAGATGATGAAAAAGGAAGTGTCAAAGTACAATCCCAGTTTCGCTTCTGAGCTCGTTCCTCAGTGCCAGCATCTTCTCTGGTGTCCGGAGGGGAAACATACCTGCGGCGCTTATCCGACACGGTGCGAATTGAAAACGTATTTGACACAGAGCAGAGGTAAAAATGACGCTCGGCAGCTTATTTGATGGGTCCGACGGATTTCCATTGGCAGCATCGTTGGTTGGAATTACGCCAATATGGGCATCAGAAGTAGAGCCGTATCCAATCGCCGTTACACGAAACAGATTCCCCAATATGATTCATCTTGGAGATGTCTGTAAAGTAAATGGGAAGGACATTCCTCCGGTCGATATTGTATCTTTATCCGATGCCGGAAAAGGCTCGTACATTAAACGCAATGCACGACCAACAGGCAATTCTGAAAGATTCTGCAATTCGGCGGCTTACTCCGAAGGAGTGCTGCAGACTGCAAGGATTCCCAGACGGGTACGGAAGTATTTCCACAAAAGCTGATCTGGACGAAGGAGAAGTCCGGTTCTGGAACGACGTTTACAAGACGCATCAGAGAATTGCAAAAGGAAGGCAGGCAAAGGAGAAAACGAAGAAGCAATTACTTGGATGGTATAACAAGCTACATACGGACAGCGCAGAATATAAGATGTGGGGTAATGGAATCGCACTTCCTCCTGCAGTTTATGTCATGTCCAATATTGTCAATGCAATATCGGTGCGGGAGGAACAATGAGAGTTATTTGTATTTCCGGAAAGGCTCAGAGCGGAAAAGATACGACCGCAAAAATAATGTGCGGCGAACTGGAACGCTTTGGGAACCGTGTCCTGATCACGCATTATGCGGACCTGTTGAAGTATGTCTGCAAGACTTTCTTCGCTTGGGACGGTCAGAAAGACCATAATGGAAGACGCCTCTTGCAGAGAATCGGAACCGATGTGATTCGGCAGAAGGATGAAAATTTCTTCGTTGGGTTTCTGGTGAAGTTTTTGGCTATGTTTGAGGACACATGGGATTACGTCCTGATTCCGGATGCAAGATTCCCAAACGAGGTCAACATGATGCGGGAACGATTCCAGACTTTCCATGTACGGGTAGAGCGAAATTTCAAGGACGGGCTGCAGGGAGAGCTTGCGACCCACAGTTCAGAAACTGCGCTGGATAATGTCCAGCCAGATTACACGATTCACAATGACGGCACGGAGAAAGACCTCAGAGCTGCCGTTATCTGCACATTAAAGGAGATTATATATGCAGGACAAGCGTAAGAGTTATTATGACTTTGATATTGATTTCGAAGGGATCATGCTGGAAAGCGGCATGGTGGATGAGATGTTCCGCCTGCAGGACCTTCGGAACAGAAAACTGTTTCTGACGGATGAGATTTCCCAGATCTCTGTCGGAGACATTGTAAAGAACATCCTGCAGTACAACTGCGATGACAAGGGAATCGCAGCGGAGGAGCGGATACCGATTCTGTTGTACGTTACTTCGGTTGGAGGCAGCGTCGATGCCGGATTTGAGCTGATCGATGTTATCGAAAGCAGCAAAACCCCGGTGTACACCATCAATCTTGGCTATCAGTATTCCATGGGTCTGCTGATCGGCCTGGCAGGCCATAAGCGTTTTGCGACTAAGAACGCCAAGTACCTGATGCACGACGGTTCTAATTTCGTCTATAATTCCGGCGCAAAGGCGCAGGACCAGATGCGCTTCCAGGGGAAAGTCGAGGACCGCATCAAAGAATACATCCTGTCTCACAGTAAACTGACTCAGGAGGAATACGATGCAAACCTCCGTGTCGAGTGGTATATGTTTGCAGACGAGGCAAAAGAGCGTGGTTTCGTCGATAGCATCATTGGCGTGGACTGCGACATGGACGCTGTGATTTGAGGTATGCGTATGGCTGAGTATACTGGTTACAAAGATGTGACCCTGTCCGATCAGGACCTGTCCAGAATTTATGAGAAGGAACCGGACTATTCTCTTGGGTGCCTCCAGAACGAGTATCTGATCGTTCATAACGACGCCGGAGAAATCGTTGACTATTTCCGCTGGAACGGGGAGTTTTTCTCCCCGGTTCCGTTCCGACAGATTAATAGCCGGTTCGCCGGGAAAACAAAGCCCCGTAATCCGCAGCAGCGTCTCGCAGTAGATATGCTTTACAACCCGGATATTACCGTGAAATTGCTTTCCGGTCGGTTCGGTTCCGGTAAGACATTCCTGAGCTGTGCCGTGGCCGTAGAGCTGATTGAGAAAGAGAAGTTCGATAAGATTGTGTTCGTCCGTAACAACGTCGAAGTGAAGGACTCACGGCCCATCGGACATCTGCCCGGAGGGTTGCACGACAAACTCCTGCCTTATGCGATGCCATTGGCAGACCATCTCGGCGGCGAGGATGCACTGGACCTGATGATCAGCAAGGGAAAAATCGAACTGACGCACTTGGGACATATCCGTGGCCGGGACATCAAGCGTTCCATCATCATGTGCTCCGAGGTAGAAAACATGACGAAGGAACACATCCAGCTTTTGATCAGCCGTGTCGGGGAGGGTTCTGCCTTGTGGCTGGACGGCGATACAAAGCAGGTCGATGCGGAGGTTTTCGGGAAGAACAGCGGCATGAATCGACTGATCGACCGACTGAAAGGGCATAAGCGTTTCGGCTATGTAAAGCTCGTTCAGGTCGAGCGGAGTGAAACTGCCGCCATGGCAGATTTGTTAGACTAAGGAGGAATGGTATGATCGTACATAAGAGAGATGGACGCATTGCAAAGTTCGATAAAGCTAAGATCAAAAATGCGGTTATGAAGGCGTTTATGGAGGTTGACAAACAGTCAACCCCATACGCCGAATCAAAGGCGGCTGAAATTGCAGAATCCATTGCGGCACTGAATCGAGAGTCGATCACAGTCGAAGAGATTCAGGATATTGTGGAACGGAAATTGATGGCAAGCAACCGGAAAGATGTTGCCAAGACTTATATCCTGTATCGGGATATGCGAAGCAACGTCCGGGAGCGCAACAGCAAAATCAACCGGGAAATTGCGGAGAAACTTCAAGCACTCAACGTAAGTAACCAAAATGCCAATATGGACGAGAAGTCCTTTGGCGGAAGAATCGGCAGTGCAAGCAGTGCCTTTATGAAGAAGTATGCACTGGATTATTGCGTGTCAGATATGGCCCGGAATAATCACTTGAATAATGAAGTTTACATACACGACCTTGACCACTATGCGATTGGGGACCATAACTGTCTTTCCATTCCTTTTGACAAGCTTTTGGCGAACGGCTTCAATACCCGACAGACGGACGTAAGACCAGCGCAATCAGTAAGCACGGCGTTTCAGCTGGTCGCAGTTATCTTTCAGCTGCAGAGCCTGCAACAGTTTGGCGGCGTGTCAGCCACGCACCTGGACTGGACGATGGTTCCATACGTGAGAAAAAGTTTTTGGAAACATTATAGAGATGGAATGTCGTACTTGGAAGAAAATAACAATTCTGAGATATTTACAATGAAGGATTCTGATTGTGATAGAAGTATCGATGATGAATTTTGGAAAACAAACAGCAAGGCCTATAAATACGCAATGGACATGACCATGCGGGAAGTTTACCAAGCTGTCGAGGGGATGTATCACAACCTAAAGTGATTTGGGCGACCCGATAGTAATATCGGGAACATAGCTACCTAAACGGGGAACATCCCATGCGGACAACCACCGTGCTAAATTTGTGTCATTAGAAAATACAAGAAAGGAGGAAGTATGTTCAGTGTCTATATACATGAGAATAAAGTAAATGGGAAGGTTTACATTGGCATGACGTCTCAAGACCCACCACAACGATGGGGGAGAAACGGATGCAAATATAAATCGAGCCCGCATTTCTATTCCGCAATACAGAAATACGGTTGGGATAATTTTGAACATAGAGTTTTGTTTGAGAATATGACGCGAGAAGAAGCGACAAAAAAGGAAATAGAACTAATTGAACAATATTGCTCAATCGATAGACGCTATGGTTATAACTCTACGTCTGGAGGTGAATGCTGCTCGATGAATGATGAAACAAGGCAAAAAATGTCTATCGCTATGCGTGGTAACAAAAATAACATGGGGCATCATTGCAATGAGAATACAAAGAGAAAAATAAGCCAGGCGCACAAAGGAAGAGTGTTAACGGAAGAACACAAGCATAAACTGTCAGAAGCTGCGAAAAGAAGACATACGCCATGTTCGGAAGAAAAACGTGAAAAGATTTCCGCTCACTATCCAAATAAGAGAAGGGTGTATTGCAAGGAACTTGATGCTGTTTATGAATCAGTTCAAGAGTGCGGACGAGTTCTTGGAATACCTGCAACCAGTATTTCAAAATTATGCAAAGGCAGAGGAAAAACGTTAAAAGGGTATCACCTTCAATATTTTGATGACACAATAAAAGCCTAACGACTATCCACATTCAACGTGGAGTAGACCCAAGCGGGTCGAAATGGTAGCCTCCTCGTAAGAGGATGAAGATATAGTCTGCTCTATATGGTAACATATAGCCGGAATATCCGGGCAAAGTGTAGCGAACTTTGCTGAACATTTGGAAATACATTACAAAGCCGATCAGGCTGCCAGCTTCCGTTTACCTCTATTAACTACGGAACCTGTACACTACCAGAAGGGCGTATGGTAATCAAGGCCTTACTGGATGTTTCCATCAAAGGTGTCGGTCGGCTCCACAAAACGTCTATCTTCCCGTGCGGTATTTTCCAGCTTGCACGAGGACTCAACCGAGCGTCGGGAGACCCCAATTACGACCTTTACCGGTTGGCCCTCCAGTCAACATCACTTAGATTGTACCCCAATTATGCCAATGTGGACTGGTCAGGTAATGAAGGCTACGACCCAAACGACCCAACCACATACTTCAGTACAATGGGATGCAGAACAGCAAACGGATATGACATCAATGGCTTCGGTCAGCGCAAGGACGGTAGAGGCAACATTTGCCCTGTGACTATCATCATGCCAACGTTGGCCATGGAGGCACGATCGAATATTGCTCAGGAGCATGAAATCTATGGTACGGAGCCGAGCATTGTCGATGAGTTCATGGACATCCTTGACCAGAAAATCCATGAGGCAAAAGATATGCTGCTCGAACGTTTTGAGTACATTTGCAGCCAGTCTCCGGATTCTGCGAAGTTCATGTATGAAAACGGTGTTATGGATGGGTACGTCCCGGAAGAAGGAATTCGTTCTGCTCTAAAACATGGCACTCTTGCGGTTGGACAGATCGGCCTTGCAGAGGCTCTGCAGATTCTGATTGGGTGTGACCACACATCCATCGATGGTATGGACGTCGCAAAAAGAATTGAGCAGCTGTTCAAGACCAGATGCGCTGAGTTCAAAGAAAAGTATAGATTGAACTTCGGTGTATATTACACGCCGGCAGAGAATCTGTGTTTTACCGCCATGAAGAAATTCAAAGAAATGTACGGAGAAATTCCCAATGTCTCCGACAAGAAGTTCTTCACAAACAGCATCCATGTCCCTGTTTGGGTCAACGTCACTCCGTTTGAGAAAATCGACATTGAATCTCAACTGACAGGGTACAGTTCCGCAGGGTGCATCACATACGTCGAGCTGGATGCCGGTGTCAAATATAACATCGATGCTTTGGAGACCATCGTCAATTATGCCATGGATAAAGATATTCCATATTTTGCTGTCAATGTCCCGAACGATATGTGTACCCAGTGTGGATATACAGATTACATAAATGACGCCTGTCCAATGTGTGGCTGTACCAAGATTCGTCGCCTGCGCCGTGTCACCGGTTATCTTACGGGTGACTATCAGGAGGCGTTTAACGAAGGAAAACAGCAGGAAGTGGAGATGCGAGTAAAACACGAAAAATTCCCGGAGACAGAAAAGGAGAAGAAAGAATGCTGAACGTTAAATATAAAAAACTGAATGACGGTGCAACCGCCCCGTCTGCCGGTTCTGCCTGTGCTGCCGGCTACGACCTCTACGCAAGTTTCCAGGAGATTTTTAATCCGACCATCATTGCACCCGGAGAAACAATGATGATTGGAACTGGGCTTGCTGTGGAGCTGCCAGATGGGTATGCAGGGCTTATCTATGCCAGAAGCGGACTTGCTGTAAAGCACGGACTGCGCCCTGCGAACTGCGTCGGTGTTGTTGATAGTGACTACCGTGGAGAAGTCATGGTTGCTCTGCACAACGATTCTCCCCATGTCCAAGAAGTTCACAACGGGGACCGCATTGCCCAAATGATCATTACGCCGTATCTGAATGTCACGTTCTGTGAGACGGATGAGCTGTCCGATACGGAACGTGGTTCCGGCAGTTTCGGCCATACAGGGAAGTGACCGTATGCCCAGTGAGACTACAAGAGAACAGACACTGCCAGTCCAGATCCAGCGGCTTTTGACGCAGAAGGACCTGTGCGAGATTTTCAGCATCAGCAAGAACCATGCGTATGCGCTCATGCACTCGGACGGATTCCCAACCATTGCTATCAACAACCGCCTTTATGTAGAACCGGGCAAACTCCAGAAATGGCTGGATACATACACCGGGAGAACGTACCTGCTGTAACTTGAAAATTTTCAAAAAATAGCTTGACATTCAATCCTGAAAGCCGTACAATACAGACAGCGATAGCCGATTGGCAACAGCGGACTACAAGCGGAAACCGAATGGCAGAAGTACCAACCTGAGTCGAATGCCGAATGGTGACAGCGTCATTTAAGAGAACCAAGTCTCTCACATAATAAGCCGCCTGCAAACGCAGGCGGCTTATTTTTTTTACTTTGGTATTCCCAGGCCGAGCGGATCGGCGTTTGCATATTTCAACTGTATTTGCTTGCCACGAAAAATCCAAGTTTTCTGCGGTGTACAGAGGGCCGACTTGGATGTCTTATTGGGTTCCAAATCACAATCGTAATAAAATCGTAATATTTTTGAAGGGGCGTTTTCTACTTTTCCTGCGCTGCAGGCAAAGTAATTCGGTTGTACTTCGGTCTCCAAAACCGTAGGCTCAGGGTTCAAGTCCTTGTGCCCCTGCCAAATCTCGCACAAAAAACCGCCCATATCGGGCGGTTTTTTTGTTACATATTCACGAAAAATCGGGGTATTTTAACTTCGTGCTTGACTTTTAACTCGATGTATGTCACTATTAGTACCAGAGAGTCACAACCGAATCGTAATAAAATCGTAATAGAGATTCGACCGGTCCCATACGAGAATCGTAATAAAATCGTAATAGAACGACGTTGCTTATATGTACCATTTTCGATGCAGAACAACAACAGATCAAACCTCCTTTGCCACCGCAATACATACTAAATAAGGAGGATAAAGTATGAGCGAAGTGAAAAAATATAGAGAACACGGGACCGGCTCTATATCTCAAAGAAAAGACGGTATATGGACAGCAAGGGCAACTGTTGGAGTAAGGACCAACGGAAAATCTCTGATCAAAGCGTTCTATGGGAAAACGGAACGTGAGGTCAGAAAAAAATTAAAAGATTTTCAGAAGGAACTCGCAATCAATGGTTATGGGCCGAACCTAAAAGGTACTGTCGAAAAATACATGACCGATTGGTTGTATTCCAACAAACAGAATGTGCTAAAGCCAAAGAGTTTCGACAGACTGGAGCAAACACTAAGATACCAAATCTTTCCCTACATTGGTGACATCCAGCTCGCATCGTTCAATTCTACTGACGTCCAGAAATTCCTGAACACTCTCAAATCCAAAGGATTTTCCCACTCTACCATCAAAAAGGCATACGACGCCATCAACGACTGTTTCCGCACTGGCGTGATGCAACACACCGTGACGAGCAACCCTGCCGCTGGTGTGACGGTTCCGCCGAAATCCTCGTTCCCGAAGTCGGACATCCGGGTGTATCCCAAAGATGAGATGGATGCTCTCTGCGATGCTGCGCTTGCGACATACTCAAATGGTAAGCGGGTCTATCGACTCGGAGCGGTCGTCGTGCTCGATCTGAACACAGGGCTTCGGTCAGCCGAATTACTTGGACTCAAGTGGTCAAACATTGATTTCAAGAATCGGGAGTTGTCTGTAAGTAATACAAGAGTCTTGGTAAAGACCAGAACCGAGAAATCGAAGACGAAGTATTGCGCCATCACTCAGGACTCTGCGAAGACTCATAACAGCATCCGAACAATTTACTTGAACGATGCTGCCTGCATGGCTCTACAAATCCTGTTTGAAGCTACTGGTAAATTTGAGTACGTTATGTCGAATAGTGATGGGGATCCGCTATACCCTCGTTACCTGGATGCCCTATTCAGAAAAATCGCTGTTGCAGCTGGGCTACCTGAAGATAGAATATTTGGCATTCACGCGCTTCGCCACACGTTCGCAAGTCAGCTCTTTGCTTCCGGGACGGACGTTAAGACCGTCAGCGAGATTCTTGGTCACTCCGATGTGGCCACCACATTTAACACCTACGTCCATCTGATCAACGACCAACAGAAGAAGGCTGTGCTCAAGATAGACAACATCACGTAAAAGAATGGCAGGATACGGACGACCCGTTCCTGCCATTTCTATTTTCTAAGAAAGTTCTGTTGACTAGACGTCAATTTTTGTGTATAATATGGGAAAACAAAGCGAAAAGCCGGTAAGCAAATCGTAGTTTTATTCAGTATGATAAGGTAAGTTTGGGAGCAGAAGCCTCTTGACACGACTATACGTGTGTGTTATAATGCAAATGTAGAGGATCCTTCTCGCAGTTCGTGTTATTCGGACACACGGATCGAAGTATTGGAACGTATCTCGACAAAAAAAGGCACTCCATTCGGAGTGCCTTTTTTATATTTGTCCAGTGCTGTAAATAGACTGGCTATGTATTTTGTCTTACTTCATACCGGCAATCATGGCTTCGCCAACGCCTTTGATGAGTTCAGACAGGTCAACGCCGGCGGCGTTCAACAGTTTCACAGCAGAAGCGGACATCTTCGCAACCGTGCCTTCCAACAGTGCCTTACCAAGAGAATCAATCTCGTCCTTGGTCAGCTTGCCGTCTGCGCTGGCCGCTTTCAGATGTTCAACAGTAGTTTGCTGCAGTTCCAAAACGGTAGTCTGAGCAGCCTTCGTCGCTTCTTCGGTTGCGGCAGAAATGTTTTTCAGTTCCTCCCGCTTGGCAATTTTGGCAGAAACCCAAGTGCCAATCACACCAATCAGCATGAGCAACAGGGTAGCAGCCACCTGAACAGCATTCTCAATGATAACAGCAGTTACTTCGTTCATAATTTTCCTCCTTTGTTATGCCAGCCCGATTCGAGCCAATATATATCCGATTACTGCGGATATAATAATATAAATCGATTTTTCCACCACGAACCGCCACTTCTTCGCCGGTTCATCTTTCAGCCCCTGCACGTCAGCACACAGTGCATCTACTTTTCTACCGGTCCCGTCCACCTTCTGCGCCATGATCGCAACGGAGGTGGCCAACTCAGATACCGCCTTCGTCTGCTTTTCCAGCACGGTCAGCCTCCGGTCATGCTCTTTGCACTCCTGTTCCAACGTGGACAAGGTTCTCACGATCTCCGTTTCATCCATTCCAACACCTCGTTCTTTCTTACCCCGTCACTTCCATCGCCTTCAGCACCCCGGAATCGTCCACAGTGACTTTAAACTTTTTTGTGGAACCCTCGGTAGAGGATACCAGAATAAACTCTTTGTCGCCGTTTGCCACCACGCTCTGGCTACCGTCGTCCTGTGCCGTCCCCCCGAACTGAGGCCGGCCCTGGAACCAGGGGACACCGTGCCAGTCCAGCGTATGGGCGTTGGAGCGTTTGTCGTTTGCTGTTCCGTTGCCGACGATATGGGCGTACTTTTCACTTTTGTCCTCGATATTGTACTTGCCCTGCACATGAGAGTCATCGCTGGATGCCGTTGTCCAATCTCCCTCTGCGTGAGAATGGGATCCAGACGCAGTTGTATAAGTGCCCTCAGCGTGGGAATACCACCCAGACGCAGTTGTCCAATCTCCCTCTGCGTGAGAACACAACCCAGACGCAGTCGTCCCCGATCCCTCTGCATGAGAGTGGCGCCCAGAGGCTTTTGTACTATATCCCTCTGCGTGAGCGCAATCGTTAGATGCATTTGTTCCATTTCCTTCGGCATGGGAGAAGTCTCCGGATGCAGTTGTCCTATAGCCCTCAGCGTGGGACCCTCTACCGTAAGCCTTTGTCTCCATTCCTTCGGCGTGTGCATTGGACGAGGACGCAATGCTCCCTTCGCCCTCTGCATGGGCCGCATTCCCGTTTGTCCTTGTCTGGTAGCCCTCGGCGTGAGAATATTTGTTCCACGCTTCCGTTTCAAACCCTTCGGCATGAGAGTAGTCGCCGATAGTGCTTCCGGCCTTCCTGTTTTGGGAGAAGGTTCCCGTAAAAACGGGGTCTGTTGGCTTTACCAAAGATTCAATCTTCCTCCAAACGGAATCCGGTACAAAATCCTCAGGGAGTTTATTGGCCTTTACCGTCCGCCCGATGATTGATACAACATACGCCCCATCCTGCGAGGTAATCGACGTGTATAAAAAGGCCTCGCCGTTTCCCCAGCCAAACAGAAACGGAAGGTCCCCATCAGGGTTAACAAGATAATCGCCCAAGTACGTCATAGTTTGACCGTCATTGCTGAGTGCTTTTGCGGTTGCTTGGTAACTCGTTCCGTTAATTGTTACGTTGTACGTTGCTCCAACCGTAGGGATTGTAGACGTGAACATATAGTCCCCGTCAGTGGCTGTGATTTTTGTATTTTGGAGGATAACATCATCCTGTTCCGATATTGCCGGGACCCACACAAAAGTTTTCGCCCACGCATTCAGCCGGTCAACCCTTGCGCTCACCCCGTCCACCGCCACCCGGACGGCGTTGAGTATTGTCTTAATCCACTCCATCGGCAGCCTCCGTCACAACGGGCTTGTCGTGTAGCTTACTTGCCATGGAGGAGATGGTGTTCGCGGAGGTGGTGCTTGCGGAAGATGCGGACGGTACGGGACCGCCGTTGGTGAAATAAATTGTTCCCAAGTCCCCTCCTGTAAACGCATAGCCAATGAGAGCGATTCCTGGAAGTTGCGTCTCGATGGGCCCACCGCTTGCCGCACCTATCAAACAGGTGCGTAACACCGCTCCCGCCATGCCTTCTGCAAAATGCTTTCCGTCCATTTTGATCGTCACAGTCGCTCCTGCCTCAATGGCCTTCAGCGCATCGTCGATTTTGGACGTGATACAAAAATGACTATGCTGTTCGTCCGTGTCCATTGCCACGATTTCCTCATCCGCCGGTTCAAGCAGATACCCTCCGGCCCCGCCGCCGACCTTGCTCTTGTCGGCCCGGTAAATCTGCCCGTCCCGTGCCACCAGCACGGTATCCGTGTCCAGGATTTCCTCCACTTCCTGCACTTCTCCGAGTTTAACAAAATCCATTTTCCGTTCCTCCTTTTTACAGTACAAAAACGTTTCCGGCTGCGTCGGTATAGGCGTTTTCTCCGTCCGTCGCCGGGGTAATAACACCGCAGTCCGTCAAATCCTCAAGGGCCCGCAGGTCCGAGTAGTCCAACCGGTCAGCGATCAGCTTACAGGTATCGGCCAGTTGGTTCATGGCATCACCGGCGGCTTTGGCATCCGCAGCCTCACCCGCAATGCTCAGGGTGGTGTCCGGTTTCTTCGCTAGTTCTTCTTCGACGGCCTCTTTCAGCGGGTCTACCCGGTCCGTCTGCGTCGAGAGAGAGGCCGTCAGAGAGGCGTATGCAGTCTCATGTGCCTGGTCCTGCTCGGTGAGTTCACCGGATAATTTGGCAATGTCCGCCGCACTCTTCTCCTTGGCGGCGTTCAGGTCATCTTGGACCGTTTGGATTTTGTTTTCCAAGTCCGCCTGCAGGTCATCGTAACTCCATGCGTCATCCGGATTGGCTTCATATTCCGGGGGCTGATCTCTTCGCTGAATCTGAAGAATATGGTCGCTGATGGTCCCATCCCGATAACACACATAAATATGTTGATTCCCGGATGTTTGAAGCCAGATATCCGGGATTTTTACAACACCATCTTCGATTTTCACCCGAATTGGAGTTTCACCAAGCCGTGCAAAGTCAACGCATACGGCATCCGGCTCCTTGATTTCGAGTTCTCTTTTTGTATCCCATTGGAACAGATAGTTGTGGCCTCTGATTCTCATTCCATACCTCCATTCGTATTCCAATTAGGTGATTTCTTCGTCGGTAATTGCAATTTGAATGCGCAGCGTCTGCGGGTCAAACAGAGCCACCTCACCGCTGGTACACGTCACAGGCGTTTTGAGAGTACCGTAATAGAACGGGGAACCTCCGGTCTCGGTCGTAAACAAGCCGAATCCAAGAGCGGGCTTCCAATCCGCAGTTGCCTTTACCCAGTTGATCTGCTTGCTGTTTTTGATTTCACGGTTCGATGGGGTACTCATATAATCAGGGTAGGTATTGTTGTAAGCCGAAACCAGCACACGAGCATAAGCACCTCCGGAAAGTTCCGTAAAAGTGCCGTTTGTAGCTTCCGGGTCATTGGAGCATAGCCCAATGTACACTTTGCTGTTCGTTGACAGCGTCCCCTTGCCAAACATCCATGCCAATACGGAATTGGCGCACGTTGTACTAAATGGCATAGTATCCTCCTTTCAAAGAGATTGAATGTGTCTGATCCACTGGTCAAAGGTCTGTGTCTCCATCAGCAAACCTTCTCCAAACATACGATTTTTGATGCCCATGATGATTTGACTGCGGACGTTATCTGGACAGGAAGTGAACAGAGTCTCAAACTGTGTATAATACTTTTTGAACCGTACCTCAACGACTTTTCGGTATTCCTGATTCTCCTGTGCGACCCACTCGTTTTTGTTCATCGTGAAGTACGCATCGTATATCATGGACACGGCGTAGAACTGCGCATCCGGGAGCCGTTTCCGCTGGATGAACTGCTCCACCAAAGCGGTATTGCTGTCCAGCATATTGTTGTAGGTTTTCAGGATGTACTTCGGGTCATGTCGGCAGACCGAATCGTCCCGCCACTTCCAGAGATAGAATGCAGTCTGGCAGTATTTCACATTCTGGCTTAGTTTCTGGCACAGGCAGTTGAAATAGCTGTCCTCATGGATGGTCAGTGCATCGTTCCACCGGATGTTGTTATCCACCAGATATTGTCTTCGGTGGAACTTCCCGTGTACGAATGTGCTGTCCATATCGTGGTTTACATACAGCGGGGACTTGTCCACGGGGTTTCTGCTTTCTTCCACGAATGCGGAAACCAGGCTGTCAAACCCACCGTTTTCGATTTCCCGGAAGATGATATACAATCCGCAGGCGTTGAAGAACATATCGTCTGCGTCACAGAACATCACATAATCGGCGGTTGCGTAATCCAGACAGGCATTGCGTGTCCCAGATACGCCCCGGTGCGGTTCTAAGTGATATTCAATTCGGAAGGGATAGCTTCCCAGAAACTCCTCGGACAGGTGAACGTCCGTACCGTCATTGCAAATAATGACCCCAATTTCTTGGAAGTCTACATTCTGCTGAATGGCGATGCTGTCCAACAGCGGTTTCAGAATCTCTTCTGATTCCTTGTACTGCGGGACTAAAATTTGTAGCTTCATTAACTCACGATCTCCTATTGCGTTTGTAGTTGACTGATTTGGTCATCTGTCAATCCAACTATTCTTGAAGATAACGCAGACCAATATGATGCAGACAGGTACGCCGAAAGTAAGCTTTCTCGAACGAAGATTGACCCATAGGAACCAGTGAACGTTGAGTTTACGATTGGCGTATAACTAAATGTATTTAGATTATACAGAACAACTCTGGATGACCCAAGTAAATACAGAGAAGTAAGGCTTTGGCAACTGCTGAACGCCACAGAGCCAATCGCCGTACATGATGGCAGGCTCACCTCACTTAAACTGGCACACTGGCAAAATGCGTACGAACCAATAACTTGAAGTTTTGGAGTGTAGAGTGATTTAAGCTTAGAGCATTGAATAAAAGCCCGAGCTGCAACAATAGTACATTCTGGAAAAGACGCAGTCTGTAGCGACTTTACATAGGCAAAAGCATAGGTATCGACATTTCTTACCATCGGGAAATCAACAACAGAAATTTTAGGGGAATACCCATAATAAGTGTTGTAATTCGTGAATGCGCCGCTACATATTTTAGTACATACCGGGAAACTAACAACCTGTAAATTGCCGCAATTGTAAAAAGCACTACTACCAATAAGTGAACACTTCGGGAAATTAGCGACACTTATCGGCGCACCGGAACTGCTCATCCCGTATCCTGCAAATGCTGAACCTCCGATGTATTCACATTCTGGGAAATAAATCTCGGACAGTTTGACGCAGTGTCTAAAAGCATTATCTTGTATCTTAGAACACAGCGGAAATGAAGCGATGGATAGTTCACTGCAGCTATAGAAAGCGGAACTTGGGACAATTCCGGCAGTAGGTGAAATAGCTTTGGCGATTGTTTTGTTGAAAAGGCTATCCAATGTTTCTCCGGCTATATCTCTGCCTACGAACGTTCCTGGCCCAACTCCAGCAATCTGTATTCCCTCACGAATGTTGCTTGCAACCAAATTCTCTGGCTTTTTTATTTCAACGCTCGTCGCTACCTCGCCCTCGTCCATTTTGACATCCATATCCCCATTGGAAAAATCAAGTTCAACCGTCTTAGAAACAGGAACGCCAGGGGTATAGATTTGAAGCGCTCCGTCATCTTTTGGAATCCCGATAGGCAATGTACCGTCATGCTCAACCACAGTCCCATCGTGCTGCTTTAAGTAAATACTTGCCATCATGTCACCTCCACTCTGTCATTGGTCTGCGTAGAAGAAAATACCTGTTTTATAACCAGAACGCCGTTTATGACCTCTGGGTATGTCCAACAAGCGCCAGATGAGTTTGCCTTGGTTGTCACCTTTCTCCCTGCCGCAGTCACTGTTGCGGGACTTGCATCTGGACTCACGCCAGACAATGCACTTTGCTTCCTCGTAATCACGGCCTGAATCGGTTCCCCATTACTTGGTTCGGAAACCTGAGCCATTCGCATTTTCTGTTTGTGCGACAGCAACTGTGAAACAGAGGATAGCATTGGATAATGAACGATGTTCTTGGATGATTTTTGGAATACGGCTACTTTCGCAGTTGATATTGAAAGTTTTGACATATTCTTCATCCGGACGGCGGCTCCTTTGACCATCTGTGCTAGTTTCAGAGAAACAAGATTCGCCAGTTTTTCTTGTTTGATCTCTTTCTTTGCGCCTGTTGCGACACCGACTGATGCCCATGCGTCGGATTTTCTTGCAGAATGTATGACATTCTGTGCTAGAAACTGCTTGGAAGTAACAATGCCAAGAGTGACCGTATGCCATATTGCAACCGCTCTCTTTGCAATAAAAGTCGCCATACATCGAAAAATCAGGGTCAGCCCCTGATAAGCGCGTATGATTTTTGTCTTACCAACATAAACTTTTTTCGGAATCATGCAGTGTCCTCTTGCTTGATTAGGTAGATTCGCTCCGGTTCGTACTGACCGCTTTCTACCAGGTCCAAATACTCCTGTTCCGTTACGACGATTGGTGCGATTGCGTCTATCTTCGCTTCAATGCGAAGCAAGTCTGCCTGAAACTGATCTGCGATGTTTTTGTAATTCAGAGCCTCGTCTGGCTCGGATGCGTAATCTGTCGGCTTTTGCCGCCCTGAGACCATTACGATGTACTTTTCCAGAGTGCCATTTTCGTAGCAGATGTAGAAAACCTGTTCACCGGCACACTGTAGCCAGCTATCCGGGATTTTGACAATACCATCCACAACGGCGATGCGAATTGGAGTTCCTTGTTTCCTGGCAAAATCCACATACATAGCGCCGGTCTCATTGACTTCCAGCTTTCTGGATGTGTCCCATTGAAACAGGTACGGATGATCTAAAATTTTCATTCGACATCACTCCGCTGACACTGGATAGAAGAACATATATACTACGCCCAGACCATCTGCAGGTATTGTCTGCGCCGTGTCGTCCACAATTAAAGACAGACTTATAACATTCCCGCTTGCGGAGTCGTAGCTAATTTGAAGTGTGCTGCCACCTCGAAAATTGCGACCTATATAAAGGTACTCAGAAGAGCCGTCCGCAGAATACCAAGCCCCTTGGAATATATCCGTTGAAACAGAAGTAGTTCCAATCATTGTCGGCATATAATTTTGCTCGTGACCGATACCCTTCATAAGAGTCCTCCATGCAGGCATAAAAGTCGTCAAGACATTTTGCAAGTTCGCTCCAGCGCTTGATCCGACGATCAGTGTCCCTGAAAAATATGCTGCAACGCCGTCTGACTCGGTATCGCATTCGTGCGAGCCCGTTACAATATCGCCGTTTTCGTTTATATATTCTTTCCCCGTCATCACGTCTTCCGATGATGCCGGATTGGAGAGGGGCGGAAGCAAAACATATCCATCGGGTATTGGCACTCCCACATCAACTTCTGAAAAACCAATAAATCCATTATCCATAGCGGAGTAGTGTCCATTTTCCATGATAGAGAGCGTCCCGGTGTTATAAACCAGCTGCGTCATATCGTCGATACAACCGCTCAATGATGTTGCTGTATTTCCGGAAAGAGGTCTTGTGACATCGTTGCAGTCGTCGATCAGGCTTTGTATTTTGTCTTTAATTTTTGAAAAGTCCGGCATATTACCCTCCTAACAGTTCCATAATCTCGTTGATTTCCTCTGTGTATTCCGGGTATTCCGGAATCTTAAAGGAACCTTGAATACCACAGACCGTAGTGCCGGACAAGATATTCTCCGGCAAGAGTGTGTCAGGCTTTGTAATCGTAACTTTGTTGTATAGAGTGCCTGGTGCGGGCGTAAGCGTTACATCGCCGTCAGAAAAGTCTGGAGCAACCGTCACCTCTCGCCGCTCGCCATAAGAAAAAGGTACTTTCCCGCTCCCATCCGCCTTTTCTAAGCGGACGACATCATCGCACTGAGCGGTATCATATTCGCACAGGTTCAAATCAGAATCCAATACATGAATAACAGGCATTACATGACCTCCAATCCAGATTCCGTGGCAACCAGAGGGTCTTTTACCTGAAAAATGAAGAGACCTTCTGGCGATTCCCTCGGATATACCCATACGGTTTTCTTTAGTTTGTTAATGCTTTCTCCAACTGCTTTTGCATCCGCACGAGCCCCGGCAGTCTGCAACAGCGCATCTGTTTGAATGCTTTTCAGTATGTTGAGATTCTTCCAAATCTGGTCTATCTCATCTGCGAAAGCATTGATTCGTAAAACGGCATCTGCATAGTTTTCTTTGTCTCTGTTCCCAGCGTTTTTGATTTCGGATGACAATTCTCTAATCGTCCGAATAACAGTTGCCGATTCATCACCGGGTTGGGTGACTCCGTTAGCAACCCCTTCTGTATAGTCTTCGATGTACGAATCAATACCCGTTTTTACCTCATCGATCAAACCCTGAATTTTGGTTTGTAAAGCATTATACTTTCCGTCATTTTCGTCCAACACATACGTCGGTGGCATCTGCCTGGGGTGGACTTCGACAAGATGTTTACAAATCGTGCCATCTGTGTAGCATACATACACAGCACGAACCCCTGGAACCTGCAGCCAGCTGTCGGGGATACGGGCAGTATCCCCGACGATGGCAACTCGAAGCGGAAAATCCAGCGTTCTTGCGAAATCTACATAGGCAGCGCCGCTCTCTTGAATGAGAAGTTCCCTGCGCATATCCCATTGAAATAGATACGGATGACCCTTAATTTCCATAGTTCCTCCGAATTTATCGCATCAGCTCATTGACCAGTGTCTGAATAGCATCGTAGTCGTAACCGGCTTCGGTCAGTCTGCGCTCTCGCTCTGAGCCGTTGCCCCAGTTGCCACGGATCACTTCCTTTGCCAGTTCGTCAATGCTCTTTCCGGAAGCAGGCTTTGCAGCGGTCCCGGGAATACGAATCTTCTGACCGACATAAATCAGGTTCGGATTCTGAATGCCGTTGTATTCAGCAAGTTTCTGGTAGGTCGTATTGTACTTGCTCGCAATCTCAGACAGAGTGTCCCCACTCTTGACGGTGTACACTTCTTCTTCCGGGACAGCAGGCTTTTCGGGCTCCGCAGGAGTCTCAGGCTTCACAGGACCGGGGGCATCCGGATACATCCAATCACAATCCACATTACCGTTGATGCCGTTAATTCTGCCTTCACTGGAATACTGCCAGATCCGGTACTGCCGGTCATCCTGGCATTCCTTCCAATATTGTGCGACCCAACGTTCCTTGGTGTCATACCAGGGGTCGTTAAGATACGGTTCCCACCAACTCAGCAGACTGGCGTAGACACCGGTCGTGTAACCAGCGGCCTCCACGATTTCGGACCACGCCTTGACCTGCTCCAGAATCTGGGCGTTGCCGACTGCGGCGATACGGGCTTCCTCCAGGTCCAAATAGATAGGATATGTAGGTTTCTTGCCCTTCAACAGACGTACAGTATGTTCGCCCTCGCTCTTTGCCTTTTCGATGGTGTTGGCATAGCTGTACAGGTAAACCCCATACGGAATACCAAGCCGCTCGCACTCCTTGGCATTGTACTCATAGCAAGAATCATCCTGATCAGCCAGGTCCATCCCGTAACCACACTTCAAAATTGCAAACTGAACGCCTGCTGCTTTTGCCTTTTCCCAGTCAATGTAGCCCTGATGATCAGACACATCGATACCAAAAATCTTTTCCATAGTTATCCTCCTCTTATTCTTCTGAGTAATTGAAGCTGTACTCATCTGTTCCGAAACGAACAACACCGCCGCCGATACCGTTAACGGCGATACCGCCGCTGTATCGTGGTAGCCCATCTTCATTTACATCATCTGTGTCGTAAATGAGACACATAGCAAACCGTGTGCTATTGGGGCTTGTAACTCCGATAAACACTTTAATATCCTGCCCCGGCTGTTCTTTACAGATAGTTTTCAAATATTCTTTGTAAAAAGTGGGTGTAGTGTGCGTCGGGTCGATTTCTGTATAACTCATATATCGGACTGGTATGAAATTAGAAGATCGTTCCAAATCACACAACCCGCTCCGTAATACCAGTGGAACATTCATACGGAAATCATCCCGTCCCCAGTCAAAAACCGGGATTCCCGCACGAACAACAGTAGTCAGCGACACTGTGTTGATTTTGTCCACAGCACGAATTTCAATATCGAACTCGTTCTTGTAGTCCAACCCACTGATGTCTACTGTCGCTTTGTATGAGTTGCTGTACATTGTCACCGGAATATCGACCCATGCCCCCGCATTATCTCCCACGACAGATTTGTATTGAAGCGACAGTGTATTGTCTTCCCCTCCAAAAGAACCGTTAAAATAGTTTCCGGACAGTTCAATACGCCCAACATCCTTCGTCGGGACCGGTCGATAGCACCTCAAAATATTGCAGGTCAATCGCACATAGGGAATGAATCCTAAAGTTTTCGTGTAACTTTGACTATTACCCCGGCTATCTGCCGCATAGAATGAAAACCGATTCGTCTCAACATTCCTGAGCGTTGCGGTGTCTTCGGATATTGCAACGCCTTGGATACTTTTTTCAGTGATCCATGCGCTGTACTGAGCGGTGGCAGAAATCGTACACTGCGCCGTGGAACAGAATTTTACCATAACGTTTTCATCTCCGGTGAGAGCAACCGTGACGGGGTTTACATCTTTTACCGTGCCGCTGACAACGGGAGCGCACAACTCAAGATTTGTTCCGACTGTAAAGGTTGCTTGTTGGTCGGACCCGATTTGGGTGTTCCCGGAGTACGTCCGGCAAGTCAGTGTGCAAATCCCGCTTTTTGCCGCAGGGATTTGAGCGTAAAATGACTCCGGAATGGGAAATAAAATTGTCGTTTTCTGCATTTTCACAGCGGACGCAGAAGTCTTTCCGGAACTGTCCAAATACCCACTCAGACTACCAAACTTATACTGAATCGTGTGCGTGAATGCTGTGGACTTCTGGTCAATGACGATGGTCGAAGAATCTCCGATATTTGCGTTTGTTGCGCCGATACCGGATGCCCGTGGGATCGTTGGGAGCGTTACATCCTGTTCTCCGGAAATCGTCCCGATGTATTTTCCACCGTAATTGATGTTCAGTCGGTAACTTCCACCGATTTTTCCGCTCCATTTCCCTTCGGAATCATGGGTCGCCGTGAACGTATATGATCCAAGCGAAACAGTTCCACCGCTGGAATAAATATCTGGACCTGTCCACTTGTGTGTCTGGCTTCCTGCCCAGACAGCGCAGTCGTCCGTACCTGCTCCAACAGACAACCCGCCATGCCGCAGGGAGATTGCTACTTTCACCGGTGTGGTATTTGCTGCAATATTGTATTGGCCGACTGTGTAGTCGCAGATCAGATACAGACTTGATACCCCTGACGGAATATTAAAAGATGGCATAGTCTATATTCCTCCTCAAATGTAAAAACACCCAGTTCTCGGATTACTGTCATCTCCGTAATCCTCAAAGCGGGCGTGTTTGCCTATGATTAAATAGTTATTGGCCGTCAAGTCTGTAGCATTCACACCGCTACTGTCTGCCTGCAGCATTGTTACCTCGGTGTCTCCCTGCCCACGTTTCACATACATACCCATATTATTGATCAGGTTCGTAATGTCGCTGCCAGTCTGGCTGATACGCAGCCCGTTTTTATCAAATAGATACCCGGATGATGTATGGACACGCTGTACACCCTGGTTTTCTCCATCTCCTTCTAAATCGGTAATGCGTATTTCCAGATCGTGGACATTTGCCTTTACACTTTGGTCAATGACCGAGAAAATATCATTCCCATCCCCATCAACGATACGGATAGAATTTCCGAGGATCATATCTCCGATAATGGCTTTTGCGTTGATACCGTAAATCGTTTCTCCGTCTCCGAGCAGAAGCTCGCCGATGGCGACTTTACAAGTCTGCCACGCATCGTCCGTCATTACGATGGACTTCCCGGTGATTTTCACCTGCCGTGGGTCAAAGGAACCGTCCGAGTTTTTCTTCTTGCCGGTATATCCGGAATCATCAATGATGACCTGCTCATTGGAGGCGGAAATAGCAGCATCCATGGTCAGGTTGCGGGTGGTCGCCAGAGCCTCTTGCATGGCATTTAGCTCCCCATTTTTAATTGGGTAAATGATGTCTCGAACATAATTTAATGTGTTCTCAGACTTGCTGACGCTTCCCAGTACACTATCAAACAGACTCTTTGTATCAAATCGGTTATACCGATTCCCGAAGGTCAGACTCAGTTCTTTGTCCGCATAATTGACCGTGATGTTCGTCAGGAATAGAGATGCAATGTCGTTTTCGTGTAACTCTACATTGATAAGGCACCCGGTCTCCAGCTGGCTGCTCCAGTGTTCAAACGCCTTTGCGAAGATGAAATTTTCGGAATCAACTTTGAATTCTTGGGTAGGGGAGGACGCTGAAAGCAGCGTTTTCTCCGCTCGGTCATAGAGAATTTTCATTTGAGCGAATTTCTCTGTGTAGGACATGATGTCTGTAAATGTCACATAGTCGTCCTGATAGCTTCCCTCAAAGATGTAACTACCGAGTTCGTCATACTCGGATTCCGTGAAGTAGTTCTTGATCGCCAGAGCATCCCGAATCGCAGTAATTTTCTCCTTGGTCACGTCCAGAGACGCATTCAGTGCATCCAAGTCTGCCTGTACCGCTGCACGCTGGTTCTGGCATTCCTGAATATATCCATCGATTTCTGCAAGCGTTTCTGCAATTTCTTCGTAGACGTGAATCTCTTTTCCGTCATTGCCCACGATGATAGCGTTGTAATCTTTCACAAGATCCGTACTGGATTCCGCAACAATATTGTCCCGGCACCGCTTGTACATGGTGATCTGCGTCTCGATTTTCTGAATCTCCAGAGAGTAGTTCGAGGCAGTTTCCATATCGGTGTAGTACCCGACATTCAGGTCGTAGTATGTCTGCTTTTGAGTTTCAATTTCGGATTGCCACGCTTTCACTTTCTCCCGCAGTCCCTCAGACATCCAGTCGTAGTAATACCGGAAATCGTACAGCACATTGCCGCCAAGCGGGTTGATAGCTGAGATCGTCACGTTCTCGTCGCCCATGACGCTGATGGCAGTATAGAGGTTATCCGCATTTTCGGATATATCGATGCTCTTGACGAGGTCATCCCGCGTCAGGTGAATATCTGTCTGATGAACAAAGTTTGCTTGGTCATACACGTTGATGACCCGGTTCATAATGTCAAACAGAACAATGCACTCATAAGCGTCTTGGACATCATCCAGTAAAAAGGACAGGATATTCTGGTCTGTGCTGACATCTTCGAAGGTACGATACTTGGATGCCACTTCATCATCGACATGACCGACCTTCCACATGGGAAGCACGGCAACCAGAGTTTCCATCAGGCCGACGGTAGTCGTGTCATCACTGGCAAACCGGTATGTTCCGTCCTTTATGTATGGAACTTTCTTATTCTGTAACTCAATTTCTATGGACTCTGCCCGAACGTCCTTGTACGGGCCATTGTCGGACACATCTTCGTCCACAGTAGAAATTGCAAAATATCCGATTCCGGAAACGTAGATGAGCCGCCGTGGTTGGATCCCAAAATACATTGCCGCAGTATGGGCGTCCGCCTCGCTGTCGCCACGCCGTACTTTGTAAATGCGAAAGTTCAGTTCAGAAGTAGCGTTGAAATTCAGAACCAGTTCTTCGTCACTGGTGTCGGATAGCATCCCGACCACACGGGTCAATGATCCGTTTTCAGAGCGGATACTTCCCGGATTGCAAAGTGTCAGGACCAAAGGTTCATTCCGATTCAGGGAATCATATCTTACATACATACGACTCCCTCCTTACAGAAATCTGCGGTTCTGCCACTCAAACTGAACAGATACTACATCGCCGGTAAATCCGAATTTGTTTTTCCCGTCCATCAGACGCACAAAATTCTGCGTTGCCAGTTTCTCATAATAGCTGCCGGACACAAAGTTAATGTCTCCACGCATTGTGATTTTTGCATTGGAACCAAGCCCGACAAACTGCGTGATTCTGGAAGAATCGTCCGAGTGGTTGATGATCGTCAAGTCTCCGCCGGACGCTCCCATCTGTATCGTCAGCGTCGGATAGGTATATTCCTTCGTGTCGGTATCCACTTCAATGGTCGCCTGTTTTGGAGACTCGCTGGAAGAGTCTGGAAATTCTACTTTCTGAGTCGTCGCCTCCTGCCAAGCAAGAGCACTGTCACACTCTATCGTAAATTGGTAGCCGACCACAGCTCCGTCATCCGTCTCGATTTTGCTTGGATTCATGAACCGACAGTTGAAGTACATCCGCTTTATGTCGCCATCTTTGCACTCGTAGGATTCTGCCAGATAATCGTCCAACATATCCACATAGAGTTTCTGATAGCCAACAGAACGAAATAGTGCTTTTTCGATGACCCGGCGGTCCATCATCCGGAAGTCATTGAAGTCCTCCAGAATAATTTCTGCATCGAAGCTGATTGCGGAATCATCATAGTCGTCATCCAGGATATTCTGCGACATGGTCCTGCGATTGAACATGGTCGTAGACCTGACCTCACCCATAAGGCGGTTATATTCGCTGGTGTCGCAGTGTGCGAAGATAAATCCATATTCTCGGCTGTTAAAGTCGCCATACTGAAAATGGCAACCATCTAATATCATTTGTTCAACCTCCTCATGGTATAGAATCGGCTCCCCATATTGCAGGGGAGCCATTGTTTATACGCTGAGGCGTTTCAGCTCCTTCAGCATAAAATCAACATTTCCTCTTTGTGCCCGACGAATTTCGGACACAGTTTGTGTAGACGCATTGCCCTGAACAATAACATCCCCGGCATTGATCTCGATGTTCTGGATTGGCTTCATAAGTTTTGACAATCCGGTCATATTGAACAGTCCGTCAACCATCTTTCGGAGAACGTCCCCACCGCTTGTAGCGAATTTATACAGGAAATCCGTAGAGGCTGCATCCAGAACTTTCTCACCACCTGAGAACATCCGGTATCTTGTGCCGTCACTCGGAGATACAAAAATGTATTCCTCGCCGGCTTCGTCAATAGCGTGAAGACCAGGTGTTGCGAAATTCGTGCCGTTTTTGTAACCAACAATATCGCTCTTGTTGATCCATCCGGTATAGGCCCCGTCCCGACCGATCAGCACCTGATCGCCGTCTGTGCCATACACCGTGAAGGAACTGCCCGGAACAAAAGAGGACATATAGGCGTTTCCACTGTTTGCACCAAACTTCGTGGCCGTACTTTTTACCGTTACGGTCGAACCTTTTTCAAGAGACGGGGCGCTTGATTTCTGGCCGGAATCCTGATTCCCGCTACTGGGTGTGCCGCTGCCCGTGTTCGGCTTCGGATTGATAGTCGAATTATCGTAACTTCCGTTGTTGCCCTGATAATTTGTGGCGTTATTCAGATCGATGTCCTTGTAGCCATTTCCATCGTGGGTGTCCTTATAACCCTCATTGTCCTTATAAGCATCCTCCCACATATCCTTGACGTCTTCGTCCTTGCCTGTCCCGTATTTGCGGTTGAAGGCAATCATCGCCAGATAGGTGTCATAGGTGTTGTTTCGGATGTCAGCAAGGGCTTGGTTATAAAGGGCTTCCGGATCGTTCAGCCTTTCTTCCAGAGCATCCATCTCGGCGTTGATCTGCTTCTCCTGCGCATCGTATGCGTTGTCGAGAGCATCCATAGCCTTATCCAGAGCGTGATCCTTTTCAAACTCATCCAGCGTATCCTGAGCGTCTTTCAGTTCGGCCTGCAGTTCTAGCTTGCGTTTCTGCGCCCATGCGGAATCGTCATTTTCCAACATGGAAAGTTCAGACTGAATATCTGTTACATCTTTGCGCTTGTCTGCCTGGTCTTTGAGATACTTTTCCTCATCGTACTGATCTTGAAGCATCTCTTTCTGCTTGTCGTAGAACTCTTTCAGGTAGTCCAGCTTCTTACTGAGCGCATCTTTTTGGTCCTTAATATCCTGTTTCAGCATATCGACCCGATAGTCGATGAGCTTCTCCATGGAATTTTTGGCGTCTTTTTCTGCGTTCTCCCGAAGCTGTTTGACAGCATTGGTATAGCTGATCCATTTGTTCTGCAGGTTCTGAACGTACTCATTGTTGTTGTCCAGGCCGTTGGCGTGAGCCTTCTCGACTTCCTTCTCGATGGCGGCAATCATATTCTGATAGAGAATAATGATGTTATTTGTCTCGCCGTCAAAGTTCTCCCGCATGGATATCTCATGCTCGGTGTCGTTCAGGAAATCAAGGAACTGGTCCTTCCTGCCGGAGTAAACTTCCTCCTCATACTTTCGGTAGTCATCCAGATCGATGATGCCCTCTGCATACGCCTTCTTGTAGGCATCGTCAAGCCAGTCAAGAAAATCACCGGTTTGTTCCTTATCCATCTCAATGAGGTGTTTATGCTCATTGTACTGTTGGGTAAACCAGTTATCCGAACTGGAACTGCCAGAACCGGAACCGCCGCCGTTGCTGGAGCTGCCGATAAGACTGGACCGTCCATTTCCGGAATTAACAGTCCCACTGACTCCACCTTTTGGAGGAGTGACAGTTCCAGGGTCTCTGTCATCATCCAGAAGTACCATCCAGTATTTGTCGCCTGTTCCACGTCCGGCTTTGTATGCAGGAATGCTCCCGTGAAGTCTACTTCTGGACTTCCGGAAAATGCGCTTCGTTTGTGGGTTGGTATAGATAACATCTCCATGGTCGAGGTCTACGATTTCAGGACCGTTTGTGCCAACGAGTTCCGCAGAAGCACCATGCTGCCACAGTTCCGGACCTTCCTCGCCTACAAGCGCCGGACCGGCAGGGGCATCCTTTGTACCATCTCTGAACCCGAACAAGTGAAGCAGTCTATCGGGACCTCCGCCACCACCAATATTCGTGTCTATATTGACGGTAACAGTTTTCCCATCGATTTTTTCCATGCTCGCGCCGATCGCTGCGACAGCATTTGATGCAGTATTCGCTGCCTCCGTGATATTGTCTATCTGCTGTGTTGCATTGTCGGTGGTGACAGCGTCTACATTGCTGGCTGCTTCTGCAATCTGATTTGTAGCATCTGCTGCGGCGTCTGCTTTGGTCGTAATATTGTAGAACGGGATTCCATCGAGACTCTTTAATGCTTCTTCTGCACCGGTGCTGTCTACGCCGGAAAGTGTCTGGATAAGACCTTCGACATCTCCTTTGGCGTATCCGGCCTGCCGCATCGTTTCGATCAAGGCGGTATAATCAATATGGATCGTTCCACCATCAGACATCACGACACCGAGTTCTTCCAAACTGGAGAGCAGGGTGTCTGTGTCTCCGGTAACATCGAGCAGAATAGCACCACTGTCACTCAGTCTCCCGAGAATGTCGTGTATCTCTTTCCCGGTCTTCCCCAGCATCTGCAGCTGTTCCGTCAATTTTCCAACATTGACGAGTGTTCCTTCAATGGGGAACCCATCGCCGCCGGATGCAAGGTGGGTATCCCGAAGCGCAGACATTACCTCGTCGATATTGTACAGGTCAACATTGCCCCACATGGAGATCGCTTGCAGGCAAGCAAGCGCAGCTTCTTCCGTAAGCCCCATCTTGTCGGCAATTTTAGAGATATTCTCGTATGCAATATCAAACTGGTAAGAACCGTCTGCATCCTTGACAATGCTCAGGAGATGTTCCCCGTTCGCATTCAGCAGTTCTCCGGCCTGGTCCATTTCGTAGAGACGATCCAGGAATCCAGCACCGGCGCTGTCGGCATCTTCAAAGATACCGGCATTGCGCTTCATAGCGTCATAGATCTGGTCGAGACCATCACTCCAGCCCCAAGCGTCAAGTTGGTCGTTTCCGAAGATGTACTCTGCAGCGGCCCAGAAGGTGTTGGAATTGGTCGTGCCTGCTACAAACTGGTCATTCAGCGTCTTAAACGCCTCGGCGTAAGATTTGAACCCTTCGTCCTTTTCCGTGACGGACATAGCCGCATCGTACTGCTTCTTTGCCTCGGACACCTTGTCGAAAGACTTCGACATCCCATCCAGTGCAGCATTCAGTTTCAGTGCCCGATCCGTCACCCTGGAGATGCCGTCTCCACCGCTTGCCATCTCTGTGAAAATTGCAGCCAGGAATTCGGCGTTCATCCCGTCGATTTCCAGGAACTCAGCCAAGGTGTCACTGCTGTCGGCAAGTTCGTTCAGCTTCTCCGGCGAAAGTTTCCCGTACTCATCTACAAGCTCCCGGATCTGGGATTTGATGTCGGAGAAGGAGCTGTCTTCCCACAATGCTTGAATGGAGTCTCGAACGTCCTTTGGCGTTTTGAACAGTTCAGAAACCTTCTTGACCGTCTCTGCGGCTTCAGCATAGAACTTTGCAAAAGCAGATTCATTCTTCAAGACGTTATCAATGGCACTTTCTATTTCTTCCTCTGTGCCAATGAACTCTCCGCTTGCAACCGCAGCGCTCACAACGCCTTTTTTGTATTCATCAAACTCTTCTTTTGTAACAGGTACACGTTTGCCTTGTAACTGTTCGATTGCATACTGTTTTGCAAGGTTGTCGTTCAAGGCGGAAATACTATCCGTATAGTTTCCGACGGCTTCGCCAAGTTCTTTGTACTGCTCGTAGAGGCTTTGATATACACCGTTGTTGGTTCCGGCTTGGTCCTCTACAAGTTTAAGCGCATCTTTCAGGTCATTGTACGCCGTGATGATTCCATCGACTGTAGACAGATCCCAGTCATCGAAAATCATCGTCGTGGAACTTGTTGATGCTCTCGCTTGTTTACCGGTGGTATATCTTCTATCACGCACAGTTCCTAAAGAAATATACCCGGCATCAACCAGCGCCTTCTCAGCTGCGGAAGTATCAGCATCCCATTTCAGATCTTCACTTGTTCTGTTTTGAAGATTGCCTTGCTTCTTTACTTTGAATACGTTTCCGACGCTTTCGGCTACCTTTTTTAGAGACTTCGCATATTCATCGCTATCGGCTCTTAAATCCAGTTCAGCATCTTTCAATTTCTCTAAAGATGCTCCTTGGATGGCGCTCGACAAGTCTCCATAGCTATCCCTTAGTGCATTTACCTCATATCTTTCCAAGCCGAGCTTCTCTATGATTTGAGACTGCACATCAGCCATAGATTCTCTGGTATCGCGATTCTTGTATAGTGCATTGTCCAGTGCCGTATATTGCAAGGCAAGCGTGCCGATTTCCTCAGAGGTCGTTCTTGCTTCAGTGCCAGCGTCATGGATCTTTTGTTGTGCTTCTTCCTGTTTTCGTTTTACTTCTGCAACAGCTGCGGAAATTACACTGATAGCAATGATGGCAACACTGACCGCCCCGGTAATAGCACCAACTACAGCCTGCGTAGCTGCCTGAGCGGTCTCCATTCCGGCCTGGTACGCTTTAACCGCCTGCACGGCATTCTTAAATGGGCTGACAAGCGATTGAACCGCACCAGCGAGATTCGTTCCAACCGCTTTTGTAAATGCCTGAATTTTCGAAATGTCAAGCAGGCTCGTGAGTTTGCTTGATAATTTTACTTTTTCCGTTGTCAACAAGAATGTTGTAAGCAACGCAATGACAGATTTGATTCCGCCAAGTGCACCTACCAACTTCATCACTTTGTCGATAAGGTCAATCAACCATGTCCCTGCACTGACAAAGAATTTAATGAGGTCACTATCCACAACATCACTTGACAGCGTCTGGAACGACGCCTTCAAAATGCTCAGTCGTCCATTGATGGAGTCCAGATACTTCTCGTTTTCCTTTTCAGCAGAACCAGCAGCATCGAGAGAAGTCTTCAAGGCGTCTTCTGCAACGGAGAAATTCGTCAGCAGGGCAGACACGACGTTCGCATTTCGCTTGCCGCCTATGCGTTCGAGGATGTTCGCCTGGTCAACATCCTGCAGTTCGTTCCAAACTTCGGACAGTTCCTTCAGGATCTGATATGTACTCTTAAAAGTCCTTTTTGTTACTACCCCTGTGCAGGGGCGGGTAGGTCATTTCTGCCTACCTCTGCAATTTCATTTGCGATTATATTTGCAGAGCAGACCATACCATCCTGTATTATTCATACAGGCCAGCGTATGCCTAATCGTTACCTTTTAGGCTGTGGTCGTTACGGGATTCTTGTATATTGGTATATATGGATATAAGTTTTGTTATATTTTCCTGAGACTCCGTATATGGCAGACGGAGTAACAGTATATTATGTTTCAGACAATAATCTGTCTTGATTGCATCGTTTGCCTTCTGAATCGCAAGTTTGTCCTCGCCGCCCCAATATTCGACCGGATAAAAATGCTGCCTTCCATCGTACTCTATCGTCATATTGTGTTTTGGCAGATAAAAGTCGAACCTCAATCGCCAACCCTTTACGCCAATACAGTCAGAGAATGAATACTCTGTGTTGTATGGGACATTGGAGTCGTCGAGGACCTTCCGGATAAATACTTCTGACGTGCTATTCTGACTTGATCGTAAACAGCCGCAGGACTTAACGTGTCCGCTTATTATGTTAGAAGAAAGGGCCGTTATTTTTTGCCCGCACTCACAGGCACATAACCATCTTCTCTGCGGAGTATCGCTGTCTACTTGTCGTATGACGGTTAGCTTTCCAAAAACATGGCCAACAATGTCAGGCACATGAACGCATCCGCATGACCGAGTATTTCCAGATCTTAGACTGGATAATCTTGTTACATATCCAGATTTGCCACAATCACAAGTACACGAAACGAATGTTGTTCCTGTGCTATTGAAATTGTATAGCATCTTATCAATCACAAGGCTCCCGTATCGTTCTCCGGAGCGGTCAGTTCTCATAATGCACCCACAACTTTTCGTCCCGTAAATTGATGAACCATACACCGTGACTGTATTACCGCAATCGCATATACAGTGATATATATTCTTATGGTTCTCTCTTTCCACCGAAGTTATTACGAGATTACCAAAGCGTTCTCCGACCCAGTTACGAATGTGAGCGCATCCGCACGATGTGCTCGCCCCTTGCCGAAGATATTTTCCCCAGACGATTCGCTCTGTTCCACATTCACATCTGCATTTCCACTTTGCACCTTTAGACTTACTCTTATCGAATGCTCGTTCAATTACAGTCCACTTTCCAAATGCCTTTCCAGTTAAGTCTTCCATATATACCTCCTTTCATCTCATATTTATGCCATATAATCCAATATACAAGCCTTACCCTCGGTATTGCCCGTCTCCGGGTTTTCACCGATTTGAGCTGGTTTTTTAAGGACTATGTTGTTAATCCTTATCAATTTGTATGTCCACCTTGTTGTGCGTCAGCGTGAGAATTTCTTCTCTTAACTTAGACACACTCTGCGCCATACCGTCTGTAGCTTCTCCGGCTTCCTCAGCTTCCGTCTTTGCAGCACGGAGGTACATGGAGATGGTGCGAAGCGTCGTACCTACAGACTCAGGATTCTGGATAATGGTGTTTGCTGCCGTGATCAAGGCAATCGTTTCGTCGATGGCGTTATTTGCCGATCGCATGGCGGAGGCGGAGCGCTTCATAGCCTCGCCAATTCCCGCCGAGGATATGGCAAAATTATTCAATCTGTTACTTTCCCGATGATTCGGTACTGACCATTTTCATGGCGGACAGTCATTTCTGGCTGTCTCTCGCATTTCTTGGTTCGATTATTTTGCGAGTTCGGACTGTATCTTCACCCTGCGATACAGGGGGATAGCGAAACCTCCCGTGTTGCCATTGGAGGTATTACAGTCTCTGCGGATAAATAGTATTTCTACTAATTCTTTCCTCAGTCTTAACCGTCTCCGGCCTTTAACTGATATAGCTATCTTCTTACAGTACATTACTGTACTGCTGGGCACAATTTTTACCCACTTCGTTAAACTTATCGACAATACTGATTGCGTTGCTGGCATCAATGCCGAACGCCTGCATGGTAGAAATGATACTCTCGGACGCCTCGTTGATGTCCTTGATGCCGTCACCGATGTTCTTATACAAGATCGCCGTGTCAGCAAGGGTAGAAGCGTCGTCAAGGCTGTAACCGAGCCGTGCAAAATCTGCCGTTGCGGTGACAATGTCGGAGATGGTAGCGCCGAGTTTCTTGGCACGAGCAGTGGTGTTCGACAGGAACCGGTCGTATGTCTCATCGGTCTCGTCCGTGACCTTTTTCAGTTCGGTCATAGCCGTGTCGATCTCAATAACCTCTTTGACCATCTTCTTCATTATGTTGATGAACTTCATGATGGTCTGGGAGATACCGAGCCAAGAGGCGAATTTTCCTGAGAGGCTCTTTACTTTGTCACCAAAGGAAAGAGTGTTTTCGCCAGCCAAGTCGATTTCGCTATAATATTTGCGAATGTGTGGCATTACCGATTCAAATTTTGCCTTTAAGTCATCAAACGAAGCATTGTTATTATCGTATTCTTTTACGATGGTACCAAGGTCTGTTTGAATTTGCTGCAGTTCCTTATATTGGGTGCTGGTCGTACCATTCTTTGATGCAGTCCACTTGCCAAGGTTATCTGTCAGATTGCTGAGTTCCTTCCGTGCCCGGCTTACCGTGCGGAAAATCTGATTGCTATTCTTGGATACTGTTGTATTTTCGCCGATATTTTTAATTGCCATGGCCGCTTCACTTGCCGCCGCTGTGATCTCGTCAAAACGATTCTTGTAGTCTTTCAGTGTAATACTGCCATTCTTAACAGACTCGAACAGAGACTCCATGGCGTTCTTCTGCTGCTCATACACAGCGTATGAGCCAGAAGATTTTCCATTTTTCGCAAGGTCCCAATTCTTCAAATTGGACTGCATTTTCTGCAAGGCACTGCTGATTCTGATTACGGCCTTTGTGGCATCATTTCCGCCGATGTTTTTGACAGCCTCCGCTGCTTCTCCGGCTGCTTCCGTTACTTTCTTCACAGAAGACGCCGCCTGCGTGGATTTCGCAGTGATCTCACCGAGACCGTTGATTTTCAGCGTGATCGGTTCACCGCCGTCAGTCGTGATGCTATTTAATAAGGCAGCGATCCGATTCTTAAACGCATTGACGGACGATTGGTCAATATCCAACCCGATTTTGACCCTCGGCGGGTTACTGTCCATTTTTGCGATCATCACATTCAAATCGCTCTGAATCTGACTAATTGCCGCCTTGCCTGTTTGCAACCCGACTGACAAAAGAATATCGCTCAATTATTTCACCTCTTTTGTTCCCCTGTATGAAAGAACGGGCTTGGTGAAACCCAAGCCCGAACCTGTATTACTCTGATTCATATACCGTGCCAAGCTCGGCGTACATTCCAAGCGCCATTCCATAATTCTCATTAAAGTCGTTGACTGCATCTTGTAAGAAGTATAATCCGGGGCGGTATTCCAACGCCTGTGTCTCCCTGTTATGCCACCAACCATGGACATGAGAAATTGCTTCGGACCGGCTTCTATCTGCAGGATAGCCATTGTTGAAAATCGCAATAATGTTATCCACACCACCATACTTGTCCGGCTGCAAGGACTCTCGACTCAAATCATCCGTGAAATTGATTTCTACCGTGTATGACCCATCTTCTGCACGCACCGGTTTCCCAACGCTTAAAGAGTCAAAATGCGCCATAACAGACTCCGGCAAACTGCAGCTTCTCGCATGGGATTTGATAAGTTCAACAAGATTTCCCGCAGCAGTTTTCATCTCTGCGATTGTAACGACATGGCTCCCTGCGTCTGTTTTGCTCTTATTCGTCCGGATATACCGGTCAATGGTGCTTCGTATCTTCTTCTGACCCTTTTCGGATCGCTCCCAGTCTTCCAGCTTCTTCCGGATAGAGTCCATATTGGCGATTGCCATTACGGAGTATCCTTCTTTTGCTGCGCCATATACGCTTCGACCAGCTTGGTCTCATCTAAACCGTGGTCAGAAATTGCCTTCATAACATTGGCAATGTCCTCAGAACCAACTCCGCTGAACATCTCGCTCATCTTATCGCTGAAATCATTGATCGCTGCCAGAGCGGTTTCGACTTTGTCCAGAGCGGCCTGCGCATTTGTATCGGCCACATACTGTATCTTCGCATCAATAGAACGGAGCATTTCGGTAAATTGGGCGGCGTCGATATGCCCCAGAAGCATTTCATAAGCACCGGACTGCACCACGATGTCGTACTGCGTTTCGATTTTTCTCGGAAGCGCAAAGTGTGCGTAATGTTCCAATACATTACACCGGATGGCAAAATCCTTTACCTGCGGCAAATATTCCCCGGTTTCTGCGTGGAAACAGCTTTTTACAACGCTGTCCACGAAATCCAACATTTCCTGAAGGGACAGGAATTTCTTGACTTCTACGTCGAGGCCTTTCCACTCCACATGAACGATATTCTCCACGTCCTTCATAATTTCGTCCATCGCATTGACGGACACTCTCTTTGTCTGCTTTGCAGTCGCTTTCTTAGTAGCCACTGTCTTTTCCTCCTTAAATTCTGAATTATTTTTGGTAAGTGTTTTCCTTACATCGATCTCGATTTCTGTGCGTGGGTTTGCAGTGTCCGTATAACACTGCATCGTCAGACGCGTGATATGTTTGCTGTCATCATCAACAATCAACCCACTCTCGCATAAGCCGTCCAATATGAACTTCGGACATCCATTATCAATGTCATGCCGGTTGGACGACTTGTAATAAGTCGTGAATCGGATACTGCATTCTTCGATATGCAGGTCTTTGTACTCAGAATTTTGCACAAAGAATACCATGAACTCCTTCCATCGCTGTTTCAACGCATTCATCATTGGGCGTTTCATAATCATCCACTGGTTCATAGATTCATGGTATGGATTCGCGATTGGTTTCTTGTGTGCTCTTGGGTGCTTTTCGAAATACACCCTCTCGTATGCTTCGAGGGCCTCTCGGTCAATGACGAGCGTTATCGTCTCCATATAGCCATCCATTAAATGTCCGGGGTGCAGCCGCACCCCGGTTCCGTCAAATCTCGTCTTCTTCCTCTGCCTCATCTGCATCGAAGTCGTCAAAATCGTGGTCTTCATATTCCGCATCCAAAATAGCAAACAGCTCTTGGTGCGTTCTCTCTTCCTCCTGTTTTGCACGAGACTTCCGAATGAGGTCCAGATACGCAGCTCCGTGTTCCGGGCAGCAGGCAACATCCTGCCACCGGAACACGCCGTCTACACGTCGGGCACTTTTACAGGCTTCATATTGCTTGCCGCAAATGCGGCAAGTCAATAACGGTCTATCCATAGTGAATCAGGCAATATCCTCAGTGTTTGCACCGAAGACAGTGTAGGTCCACAGAGCGCCGTCGCTGCCGCAAGCACCGGCCAGAGACTCAGCCTCGAAGTTATGCACAGTCTGGTTGTCGCCCAAATCGAGGGTAAACTCGCCAGAGAAGTCAGCCTTGGGGACGTAGAACTGCACACGATACACGTTGGAGCACTTGTCCTCACCCAGAGCGTCGATGTACAGAGCGCACTTACCGGAGTGCTTGTCGGACAGATTCTCCAGCTTGTCAGCCTGGATCTTCCGGTCGTAGAACACAACGATATTAGTGCCGTCAGCCACACCAGTGAAAGCCAGAGCCTTCGTGCCGGGAGTGTAGGTGAACACGCCGTCCTTTGCCTCAGCGCCCTGAGTCAGCTTCTTACCCAGAGTGCCGTCCTCATTTTTCAGGTAAACGGCCTTGATCTCGTCACCCTCAGTGCCGACGGCCTTGTACTTGGTAGCGGCGGCGTTGCCTGTCACGGTCAGGTAATCGGTCCAACGCACATTGGTAGCGCCGTCCTCGAAGTTACTGCCGACCTGCATCTCCATCAAACCGCCGGACAGGACGCCGTTTGCGCCAGACACGGTAACGGTCTTATTCCGCTTCAAGGTGGTCAGCTTCCGACCCTGCTTACCGGCGACGTCCTGCTTGTCCTCGCTGTTGGCAATGGAAGCGTTCTGCAGTTCATCCAGGGTAAATTTCCAAGCACCGGTCGTAATATCGAAACCGGTGATGGTCTCCAGACTGGTGATGATAATATCCTTCAACATAGATTTCCTCCTCAGTTATTTCTTGTGCGTGAGCCAACTCAAATCATCCGGATTCAAGTCCTTCACGCTGATCGTACCGGCGTACACGCCGTACATTCGGTTGTCGTAGTCAACCTTTCTCACTACCTGGCGAACACTCTCGTTAAATTGAAAAATAGAAAGTTCTAGTGTCCCTTCAAAATCGTACTTAAACTGTTCTGTGTTCACCATTGCTATGATCAGCGACTCTAATCTGGAATCCTCAACTCTATTCTTGTGTCGATTCATCTTCTTGCGAGCCCTCTCGATCATATATTCTTTTGCGTCGTCATTTGCAGGACGCTTGTTATTCTTTTCAAGACCGTGTATTTTCCGCAGAGTCGATGCAATTTGTGCATGGATAGCCCGGTCAATGCGAATATCACTGTCCGGGTCGAGTAGGGTAATGTCCTGATTTGCCTCGTTTACTGCAAACTGCAGTTTCGAGAAATCAAACCCGTCAAAAATCATGCTCATGTCTTTTTGACGAACCGCTCCGAAGAACATCAGGAACATCTGCCATTCATCGATTGTCGTAAAATCAATACCGGCATCGTATAGCTGCACCATGTAATCGATCGGCATTGCCGTGAACAGGGACACCAATGCGTAGTATTCATCCTCATGCTCCAAAATTTCTCCGACGCTCGGGATACGGACCTGAATTTTGCTTTTATCGTTGATCGGGACAGAACGCTTGTACAGGATATTCCTTGTCATATGTCAAGACAGAGTCATGACCGTTTCCGGTTGGATGGAATCGGACGCATATCCGGAGCCGGGTGGTTGAATTCCTTTGTCTGGAATGTCATAACCTTCCCGTTATAGTCCGTTACCGGTGCAAACCTTCGGACTGCTGTCAATTCGATTTCCCCAATACCATAGAATTTACTTCCGTTGACCTTTTTCGCAATATCGGAGACAAGCCTATCGACCCTGAGACCTCCTTCCGGAAGTTTTAACAGCGACTTATGGGAGAATACCCACACATACATCACGGGAATCAGCAGCATCTTGTTGATAGACTTCTGAATATCCACATCGCAGCAAACGAACGTATTCGCATTTTCCACAGTGTCCGGGATATACTCGTAAGGGTACACTTGCGTATGGACCAGGCTCTTGGCGTCTGACAATTCGACTGCCGGGTTGATCAGATGAACAATTTCAGCGTCTGTCAGCAGGTCTCCAATCAGACGGTTCTTGTAGTCATAGAATTCTTCCAGAAACATCAGAACCACCTCCCGGAATCAGGATCCGACGGCGCACCATTGGTACTTGATGTGCTGTCGATTTTTTCACCGGTTTCCTTGTCGAACACTTTGTAGTAATCTGCGATACCGAGTTCTTGGTTATCGTTTGCCGTTGTATTGACTTCCTGCAGGACAAACTTATACACGCCAACATTGTTGTACACGCCGCTGAGTTTGAACGGCTTCGTCAGTTCGTATGCAAGCATCGTATCGGAGCTTGCATCGTCGATCAGGAACCTGCACCCACGCTTCAATTTCTCCGTATGCTTGTTCTTCGCAAGCGTCATGCCCAACCTGGAATCACCACGGGAAATAAAGAAGTCTCTGTCCTGGTATGTACCAGTCAGGTACTTTGTGCCGTCCTCGATAACGCACCACTGTTCCAGAATGGTCCCATCAGATTCCACCCATTTCAGCAGGTAATTGCACTGGGTCATCTTCGCCCTGACATACAATTCCGTGGCTGCATCCTTTTCCGTAACGAGCCAGAAGTATCCCATCCACTCCACAAGGGAACCACATGGAATATCTCCTCCGGAAACGGCGTAGATAAACTTCTCGTTCAGGTTATCCGTTGTGATGATCATTACGTCGTTTTTCACGCCGTCTATCAGGACATGGTTGTAGGACAGGTTATCTCCGCTCTTTGCTGCCAGAAATCTCCGCTCTCGGTTCAGCATGGAGTCCCGTTTTGTTTCACCGTGCGACTCGATACGGGACCGGTAAATATCCCACATACTCATTTGCCGTCACCCGTGTCTTCCTGTACTGTATATTTCGCTTTCAGCTTGTTGCAAATAGAAATGGCATGGAAAATCTCTCGCTTTACAACCAGCGTGGAACATTCTGGGTGATCGATAAGGTACTGCAGGATACTGATGAGGGAGAGAAATGCCGGGTCGTCCCGAACAAATGAAACAAGCGTTTTGCATCCGATCAGTTCCATCTGTAGGCTCTGCATATACGCAGTCAAAGTTGGTTCTTCGCTTTCCTTGATAGGGAGGATCTTGAAAAAGCGGTTCACCAACAGCCGCATATATTCGGAAAACATTCCGAATTCAACAAGCATATCGGTCATAGGTGCAGCGTCGTCAGGTCAGCGTGATTGTACGAATACTCCCTGATCATGTTCGTATAATCCTTCTGGACCTTTGCGTAGGCATTGCCGATACGCAGTAGCAGCTCCGCAGGAGAATAAGTCGTGAAGTCTTTTGAATTCAAAAGATTCTCAAGGTTCTCCTGCCGATATACATACGGTTTCATCCACTGTTCCAGCATTCCTTCGGAGACAATGTCAACAATCTCGTCTACATCTTCCTCTGCAATATCGACATGGATCGTTCTTTCCTCATCGTCATAGTGGCTTCCAAGTTCATACTTGCACACCTTGGCGAACTTGGTGATTGCCCGTTTCATATACCCATCCAGCAGTGCCTCCCGGTTTTGGTCAGCCAACTGGAGAAATGTGTACTCTGTGACCTTGTTTAAGAAAGCGCCCTCGAACACGTCATATGGAATTCCCATGGCGGTCCTCGCTTACTTCTCGATGAGGTCTACGCCGAGTGCCTTTTCCAAAGCGGCGATTACACGGAGAGAATCGATTTCCTTATCCTCGATCAGCTTCTTTGCACGATAGCAGACGGACTGACGCTGGCCATCAGACAACTTTGCAATTTTCTTCTCGATCTCATTGGGAGACAGCTTGAAGATCTTGTCAAAGTCCCCCAGTTTCAAGGCGTTCTTGTAATACTGGGTCAGACCCAGATAGTCGATGACCCACGCATGGTCGTTGTCAAACATGAACCAGTTGTTTGCAAAGAAGGATTTGCTGGTATTCTTTGCACTGCGAAGTTCGCGGAGTTCCATCAGCTGTTCATAACCGAATTCCTGCCACACGAATTTTTCGTTGGTTCTGGAACTCTTGTAGATCAGCCGACCCTGAAAACCGTTGATAACGGGGATGAACTGGTTCTGATCGACCTCCGTAGGAATCAGAGGCTTCTTTGCAACAGGCTCTGCTGCTTCGGTGACACTCGCCGTCTTCTTTTCGTCTTTTGCCATAACTTTTCCTTTCATTCAAACTGCGGGGCCCGATTGGACCCCGCAGAAATTTTACTCAGAGATCTTATACCGACCGATACCGGCGTTACCGCCAGCCAGGACGATGCCCAACCCGTATTTCTCGCCATAGAGGTACTCTTGGGTAAGATCTGCATTGTCAAGAGGATTGCCCATCAGGACAATGGGGTTGCCTTCGTACACGCACTTGATCCGTTGTGTTCAGATATATGTGTATTATGTAAACCATACACATATAGGTTCGCTACACCTACCCGGTGCTTTCGCACTCCTTTACTTTTCAGTAAAGCGCAGACTATATCTTCATCCTGTTCGGATGCCCACCACTTCGAGACGCTTGTCTCTACTCCCAATTCCGGGATAGTCGTTGGACCTTCTCCTGTTCGGAGCTTGGCTGCTGATTTCCGATTTAGAAGCACTTAGGATTTAACCTTATGCCATCCTGTAATTTCTTTCTACTTTCGTAACCATCGCACTTGGAGCTATTCGCTCCTATGCTGTGGTATTACAGGCTTTACGGATTTCCAGCAATTCAATGGGTTTCTTTTCGATCACATTTCTGTGAACGTGCCCTGTGGCTATTTTATAGTTTCAAGGCTTGTCGTCGCCAGCAATGATGGTCAGGACGTCGTCATCCATCACAAACTCGCTGGAGCCGATCTTGTGGCGCTGAGGTACAACAACAGCGGGAGTACCATAGAACTTGCCATAGTAGCCCATGTTGTACAGGTCGTTCTTCGCATTGTCGGAGACGATCGCAGACTTCAGGTTGCGGATCGCCTTCTTCGTGCCAACGATGGTAGCGGTCTTGCCGCCGGCAGCAGCCTCCACATGGGAGATCAGGTCCAGCAGCTCGTCCTCGTCGTAAGCACCGGCGTTGGGGAAGTAGGTCACGCCGCCCATCTGCTCGGCAGTTGCACCGGACCACAGCGTGTAGATCT
>ERZ1034768.30-NODE-30-length-61438-cov-7.503380_pt1 | contig 61438 bp, 55 predicted proteins | sample MGYA00520691_ERZ1034768 | MGnify/ENA primary metagenome ERZ1034768 (study PRJEB33766, sample SAMN09781704) | gut metagenome | biome: gut microbiome | host: Homo sapiens | place: Madagascar | study: EMG produced TPA metagenomics assembly of the PRJNA485056 data set...
TTTTTTTCTTCTTCTTACCGGAAATGATGTCTTCGATATCGGTTCCTCTACGAGGCTTTCTGGTAGCACCTACTTCTGCAGCATGGATGTTGTCCATAAAGTCTGTAAACCAATCTCCGCTTCCAGAAGGAGAAGCTTCTGTTTCTTCTTCTTTCTTGCGTTTCTTTTTGGATTTCTTTTTGCCGACGAGAGAATCGTCTGTCATAAAAGCATTTCCATAATCATCACTAGACATCGCTTCTAAGTCTGCTAATAAGTCATCTCGGTCATCTACTTTACGTAAATCATCGACGTCGATATCAGGTTCTCGATCATATGACATAGTGCGTCCTCCTTTCATGGTTAGGGATTTGTTTTCATGCTGGATCCATAAGTACAGATTTTATGGTTGACAAGCTCTTAATCATTTTAGTAATATACTATATTTATGAGGTGACCGAAATGAAAATTGACAAAGAAAATGCCATGCTACTAGACGTTCAATATGTACGAGAAGATCGTGCAAACAAACAACCAGATTATTTATACTTAATTTGGAAAGAGATCGATAGTGGCAAGAAACACTTGGAGAAAATACCAAATCCTCCAATTAATGTATACTTTGAAAAACCAGAGTACCGCGATCATTCTTACTTCAAGACCGAAGAGAGTCTTGATAAACTGGATAAAAAGGTGGTGCAATATAAAAACGTTATCTATGCAGTCGCGCAAGAAGACGGACCAGAAGCACAAAACTTTATCAACCAGTGTTTTCAGAATCGAAACTTTCGAGATTTAGATCGTGTCAAATTAAGTCGATATGCGTTTGGACATGATTATGATATCCGAACCATTTATCGAAACTTATGGCTGGATCACTTCGATAATGACAAACCAAAGCATATACATAAAGCCTTTGGAGATATCGAGGTTGATATCATGGAAGCTTCCGGTGCGGCGGATCCAACAAAGAACCCCGTCGATCTAGTAACCGTGATTGATCAGGACCAGAAGCACTCCTATACATTCATTCTGACCGGTGTTCAGTGTCCAGAAAAGGATACCTCTAGTATGTCTTCGATTGAACTTGACGCAGACTTTCAGAGACATCAGATGTATGCGCACAGACTAAAAGAACAGGAATACTGGAGAACTCACTATGATGAATTGATCGAAGAGTGCCACAAAATGTTTGATGAATCCTATCCGGGATTCGAATTTTCTGCTTACTGGTATGATGACGAACTGGAACTAATTACGCATGTCTTTCAGTTAATCCACCAGTTAAGCCCTGACTTTATGATGTTTTGGAATATCGCATTCGATATTCCGTACTTGATGAATCGTATCAAGTATTTAGGTGGAGATCCAAAAGAAATCATCTGTCACCCGGATTTTCCGAATAAGGAATGCATGTTTAAGCATGACAACTTCCATTTTCAGATTAAGAATAAGACTCATTTCTTTCGTGTGTCTGATATGACAATCTATGCAGACCAGATGGTCAATTACGCAGCCATCCGTAAAGGTCAAGCAGAACTTCGTAACAACAAATTGACCTATATCGCCAAGAAAGAAATCGGGGATGAGAAACTTAACTATGCGGAAGATGGTACCATCAAGACGTTGTCATACAGAAATTGGTTAAAATACTTTCTCTACAACATCAAAGACGTTCTCTTACAGTACGGAATCGAAGATGTGACCAATGACTTAGAGACATTCTACATCTACAGTTATGAGAATATTACCCAGTACGAAAACGTCTTTAAACAGACCGTAAAACTTCGTAACTTCCAGTATCGTGACTGGTTCGCGCAAGGCTTAGTACCAGGTGTCAACGTCAACGCATTCATCAATGGTGACGGTAACATCGAAGAAGAGGAAGAAGACGATGAGGATGAAGATCCATTCGCAGAGTCTGCCGGTAAGCCGAAGAAGAAAGGCAAAGATGTCGGATATGAGGGTGCTCTTGTAGGTAACCCATTATTAATCAATTACTTTGGAGATACCTTGTATGGCAAACGAACCAACAACATTTTCCGATTCTCCATCGATATGGATATGACAGCATTCTACCCATCAACCGTAGGTGCTATGAATATTTACCCAACTTGTCTGATCTTTAAGATGATTCTTCCATCTGCACAGTACGATGTACGTGGTGGAGTGATTCCGTTTAATGGTATTACCGACGTTCAGCTGGTAAAAGAAAACACAGACAGCTTCTCAGGCGACATCGCAAAAGAAGTAATGGATAACTTTATCACCAAGAATTATCTGACATTTGCACATAAGTGGATGAACTTCCCAAGCGTATCAGATGTTTATTCTGAGATCTTAAGTCGCAGACAGAAAGGAGCTATGGCAGCATAATGGCAAAAAAGAAAGAACTTACGTTACGAGATATCTTGATGAAGATGGAGCGGTTTACGAAAGACTGCTTCATCTTACATGGAAAATGCTTCATCGAAGGCGAGGATTCATTACGAATTAGTCCGGCAAATGTATATGGATATTTAACGGAAGATGCAGCTAAGATCGTAAGAGAAGCGTATCCTGATGCGGATTTACTGGAGGTTATCAACGTTAGAAACGCAAAAGACGATCCAGAGCATAATATCAAAGCGGTACCTAACAGGTCTACAAAAGCAGCTGAAAAAATGAGATTTGAGGATCGTTTCAATGACTATCTGGGTGTGGAATGGAAAACCTTTGATTTTACAGATGATCAGTTAGATGATCTCTTTAACGAATCCAAACAAATTGAATACGAGATCTTACCTGGAAAGAAGATCCAGATTACGAAAGGACTTTTTCCAACTATCACAATCAAGAAAGCAAACACAGAATTATCCTATTATGCGGAGATGATGACAAATGACGAGCACGACTATCCAGGGGATTTGATTCATGTGATTGTAAGAATTGAGACAGATGTATCCACCGTGTACTTAGAGTATCACTGGTTGGATCTATAAGCAAATATAGACTATCGGATATTCTCCGATAGTCTATATTTTTTGCACGCATCTCGTACAAGTACTCCACCTTTTCTGAAAGTTTAGATATTATGATTATATAATATCTATATGAATAAAACAAAAGGAGGTGTGACCTATGCGTAATTCTGAATTAATGTACTTAATTCGAAATGCTGTTACACGTATTCCGCGTACTGATTTTGAAGATATTGCTTACGATGCTGCAGTGCATGCAACAAATGTAGTAAATCGAAATCAGTCGATGGACGCCAGAGTTGCTACTAACAACTCTCTATTACGTCCTTAATTAGAAGTATGGGGAAGCTTGTCTTCCCCGTATTTTTTTGGTCTCACCTCTAGGTAACTGTAGACGTAAATATAGACTATTGGAGAATATCCAATAGTCTATATTTTTTTGTACGCATCTCGTACAAGTATGTCCTCCTTTCTGAAAGTTCAAATATCATGTTTATGTAATATTTATATGAATAAACAGGAAAGGAGGTGTATTTCATGTCCAATCAGGAATACAAATTCCTATTCAGAAATGTCGTGCGCTGCCCGCATATGACATTATCTGAATGTAAACTGGACGATGAATTAGCACATTTATATGCAACGGATTACGATGCATATACGAAAGCCGTTATGAATCAATCTAACGGCAGTGCCATTGTCCATGTTTAATGAATTAGATATAGGCTATTGGAAGTTCTCCAATAGCCTATATTTTTTTGTACGCATCTCGTACAAGTACGTATTGATCACATATCAATCAATAATGAAGGTTATTATTTAGGATGTATCAGGCATCCTAAATACGATAATAATGCCAAACAACACTCATAGAGTGTTACTAATATGTAGATTTCCCGATGATTTCCAAGCCAAAACATTCGAATAACGTGAGCGAAAGGAGGAATTCGTTTTGGCAAGAAATTCCAACAACGTTTCCACGGCGACTCGAAACCCTGACGGACGACCGGTCTTTGGTTCCAAAATGGGCAGAGGTTTCCTTGATGGACGTCGTGTTAAGAATATCTTACATCAGATTGATGGCTTGATGGGACAATCAAACCTTACGCTAAATGGCTCGGATCGTACGTCCGATATCGAAACCTTAGACAACACGTTCCATGATATCATGAAGACGGAAATTGACAAGATTACCAATAATAATACCATGGATACTACTTCGTTTTTGTCAACGCTGTATTCCAATGATCGTGTAGAGAATGCACAAGCAAGTAAGTTTGTCGACTCTATGAATGGTTTTGGAAATGGATTTGCTGGTGATAGTACCGCTTCAGCAATGAACAGCTTCCTTGAGGGTGTCTATCGGAACCGTCTGATGCAGCAATCGGATTTGCATCAGGTATCCTCCCAGCTAATTGAGTTACAAGAAGCCATCTTGATCACTCGTGATGCAATCATCTCCCCAGATATCATCGAAGGTCGAATGAATCGTACCTTGGAGTTTGAGGGTGCAGATGACAAAGAAGACTGGGTTCCCGTCGTAGAACAGATGGAAACCAAGTTTAAACTTTTGGAAAAAATTAAAAACTTTATCGTCCCATTCTCTCTGGAGTATGGGGAATTTTATGTCTATTGTATTCCGTATTCCAAGCTGTTTTCAGACTTTATGAGAAACAAAAGAGATATCATCAATGGTGCTGGAGGTGTCAAAGGATATGGAGAGGCTACCTCCTTATACGAGAGTGTAGTTGGTGAAGAACCTGCACAGACAAAACAGGTCAGAGCCAAACGTGTAAAAAACAACACTTGGCTAGAACAGGCATATACCCACTATATGGAATCCACGGAATTCAGTAGTGGTAAGAAACCAAATACGGTATCCCGTATTTTTGGAAGTGCTGGAGACCAGACATTAAAGGATGCATTTTACGAAGATGCTAGTAACATCTTGGAGCGTATTGAAATCAACAATGACCCAGTTGGATTACCAATCGTAGAAGAAGGATCTGCTTCGTTTGAAAAGTTTGCAGATCATTACTTTACTGAACATGGCTATACCGAATCTGCGGAAGAAATGATGACAGAAGCGGATAAACCAACTGCTCGTATTAACAGTAAAGGTCAACGAGTTGCTACGATCAACTTAAAGAATCCAGCGAATAAGAAAAAGAAAATAAATCCATTTGATGCAATCCAACAGAATCGTTCCGTGGAAGGTGCTTATGGAATTGATAAGAACGACACGGAATTTGAAGACTTAAAAGATGTCTACATTCAGATGATTGACCCTACGAAAATTATTCCAGTAGAAGTCATGAATGAAGTTATCGGATATTACATTGTGTATGCTGAAGAAACCACTCAGATGAGCGGTGTCATTTCTTCAAACTTAGCGTTCCAGGGAGTAAACTCTCCTGCAAACTGTGTTACCTTTATTGATGACATTTGTGAACGTATCGTACGATCTTTTGACAAACCATTCTTGGAAAACAACGTGAAATTCAAGAAGTTGATTGTCAATGCAATCAACTACTTCAACGTCACACAAAACAGAATCAAATTCCAGTATGTACCTGTCGAATATATCCAGACATTCAAGATTGATGAAGACATTGATGGTCATGGACAATCGATGGTAAAGAAGTCTCTGTTTTACGCAAAGATGTATCAAATGCTTCTCATGTTCAAGATCATGTCAATCATCTTATATAGCAACGATACGAGAGTCAACTATGTAAAACAGAGTGGACTCCGTAAGGATGTTGCAAACAAGATTGAAGAAATCATTCGTCGTAAGCAGTCCAGACAGATTAATATGTATGATCTTTACAACTACTCAACGCTGATTAATAAGATCGGTGCTGGTAGCGAGATGTATGTGCCAACCGGACGAACCAGTGAACGACCAATTGAAACCGAGATATTAGCTGGACAAGATGTACAGTTAAACTCAGAACTTCTTGAGATGTTGAAAAACGCATACATCTTAGGAACTGGTGTTCCGGCAGCCATTGTAAACTACTTAAACGAACCAGAATTTGCGAAGATTGCGGAACAGAACAACAGCAAATGGATGGGTCGAGTTGTCAATTACCAGCTTGACTTTAATCCAAGCATTACAGAACTTTATAAGAAGATTATGAAATGGGCTACGAATATCCCAGAGGAAGTCGTAGATAAATTTAAGTTCACCTTACAGGCACCGAAGACGACTCCTCAGGTTGCCAAGAATGAGATCATTCAGACATTCGATGGAATGATGCAGTTCTATATCAAGTTGTGCCTTGGTGAAAACTACGATCCACAGGATAGAAATAACCAGCTGATTATCAGAAACTTCACATCTTTAGTGGCTGAAGAATATCTGCCACAGTTAGGACTTGCTCATGTCTTAGATCTATATGAAGAAGCTAAGATCAAAGCAACCGAAGATTCGTTAAAACCAAATCCGGCAAATGGAGATTCTGACGATATGGGTGATATCAGCGACGAAGACTTAAACAACGTAGACTTTTCAAAATTAACATAAAAAATATTGGACTACTAGGATTTCTCCTAGTAGTCCATTTAAACACCTTAGAGTGCAGCAAGCTGAGACTCAGACAACGGTGCATTGTTGTTTGTTGTAACACCGCCCTGGCTAACAAGCTGTCCTGTCTGGATATCATAGTACTGATCTGCATGAGTAGTATTTCCAACATACTCACTTGATTTAATTCCACTGAAGAAGTTCAGGGAGTTAGCCAGTACTTTGTATTTATTCAACAGAGCCTGACCAAGTTTGTTGATCTGCAGAGACTCATATTTTGTGCAACGGAACTCAACGTTGTACTCAACCAGTTCGTGAGAACCAGATGTGTAGTTGAACTGCTCATTACGCACGTTAGCTGGGAAGCAGTTTGCAAATAAGCAAGCATACTCAACCATAGTACCTGTAACGTCAGTAGATACATAAATGAACTCAGCAGTCTGGTTAGACTGAAGGGCTTTAAGGATCTGCGGATCGCTGTCACTATGTCCCTGAGTTGCTGCATGTCCGTTGTAATGTGTAAGACCTGTCAGTAAGTCGGTTGTACCATTTACCCATGTATGTATTACTTCACGAATCGGAGATCCGGAAAACTCATAACAGTTTACGGTAAATGTGTTTGTACCATCTGTAGCTACAGATGGAATGGAGAAGCTCTTTCCTGCATAACCACCTGTGTAGTCATTGAAAGAAACTTCAATATCACCAATACCCTGAACTGCGGTGTTACCGTATTCCAGGATATGTTTGAATTTTTTAACTTTGTTTGGAATGGAAAGGTTCAGCCATTCAGGTACACGAACCATGAACAGACGGCCATATCCAGTTCTAAGTGGATCGTAATTCTTAAGAACATCACGAGTGACATTCAGGCCACCAACAAAGAGAGCATAATTCATAAGGTTCTCACTTTCGTGTTCTTTCGCACCAGTCTGAATCGTACTGTCTTGAGTTGGAGTGTCGGCTCCGTTTTTAACAGTTTCTGCCATCGTCTGTCACCTCCTCCTAGTTATCAGCATCGGCTTCATAGTCACGACGATTGATATCAATCTCAACTGTCGCACGTTTGAAGATACCGCGATATACAATAGTTACATAGCAGTGCAGGATAGAATGCTCAATCTCCCATGCATTAGCCTTAAAGTCAATGGTAATACTCTTGACATACTGGCTGTTCCAATCAGAGAATTTTGTATTCTCATAGCTCTTGAATCTGTTACGTACTTCAGGTTCGTTAAAGTCATAGAGTCTAGCCTGGATGTCTTTTTCGATAATACGTTTTGCTTTGTAGAGAAGATGTACATTAGATTCTTCCAGAAGGTCAGAATCTGCTGTCTGAGAAGTATTCTGTGTTGCACGCTGATATACGTTGTCTTCTACAGTCTCGAAGTAGTTGAAGCGATTTTCATTAAGTTTATTCTTAAGTGCTAACTCGTAATCTTCAACTGTCGGAGCCAGAGAGTTTCTAATATGACCAGTAAGCTGGCAACTAGATTTAACAAACGGGATATATGCACCGTTGTTGACAACATGTCTCCAGAACTGATTAGCTAAGAAGTATGTGATTGTAACAGGGATACGTTTCTTAGTAATCGGATCTCTTGTGTAGTAGTGATGCACGTTCTTGGAGATCAGACGATTTGCGAACTGGCTGTAATCTTTAATCATAGCGTTCAGTTCATCATATCCAAAGGATGTACGAATACCTGTATCCATGTAGTAGATGGAGTCATCACGTGCAATTGCAAGTTTTGCAATCTCACATTTTGTAGCAAACGGATAGTTTGCATCAAAGATGGCGTCAGCATCGATACGTTTTGCTGTCAGGATACGTTTGTCGAGGGAACCACTCCATGCTTTAGAATAAGCATCTGCATATTCCTCCTCCACTGTCCAAACATGTTGTTCGGTCTGCCCTTTAGAGTTTACAATATCAGTTGTACGTGGATTTTCGAAATACCCATCGGTACCACCATAGAGTCTTACACCACGAACGTCATCGAAAGATACGATATCACTCTGTGTGTAATCTGCAGCGTCATAGTCATCTGCAGTGGTATCCACGGTGTCAGTTAATTTCTGAACCAGTTTAATGAATGGCTGTTTGTTAGTTGTAGAACCAACAGCAAGACCGAAGATTGGGTCAAAGCCATCTAACTCTGGAAGTACAGATTCATCGCAAGACTCCATAAGAGCCTGGATATCACGGCATTTAGCAACTTTCTCAGCTTTTTCAGATGGAACGTCTTCAATACCATTGATCATAGGGAATGTGATGCCATCAGCAGTCATCATTTCTTCCAGTTTTGCTTCCAGATCCTCATGCTGTTTGTTACAGAATTCGATATAAGCATCGTATACTGTTTCCAGCATCTCTTCATCGATGTCGACGTCAACTGGTGCAACGCCATCATCTGTATCTGCTAATACATCGTTAATAAATGTAGCAGCATTGTATTTCACGGATGTAACCATGGAACCCATGTACTCAGCTTCCTTGATCAGACCTTTTTCAGTTGTCAGGATCTCGTAAGCCATTGTTTTGATTCCGTAGTTCTTTTCGTAAGCGACGTTATTTGCGATACGTACGGAGAAGGTGTTACCACCTTTACCACGACCATTAGAGGTTAAAACGAATACACCAGGAGCCTGGATATATCCTTCACCATCTTTATATACGCCGCCAGTTTTTTCACCATCAAGCTGACCACGAACTTTAGTAGCATCTTTTTTGGTGATAACCTGTTTTGTAATATCCCCTTTCGCCTTTTCAGGATCTACAAAACGGCTTGTGTACTTAATACGGAATTTACGTTTCATAACATCTACATCTTCGCCATCGGCTTTGTAGAACAGAGAAACAATTGCATGTGCACGTGTTGCGTTTTCTGGCATGACACGCATGCACCAAACTTTAGCACCACCATCTCCAAGAAGTACATATGGCATTAAGTTTGGCTGACCGTATTTTTTAAAGTTCGGAGTTCCGAACGTTCTCACAAAGGACTGCTGTGTACGCTTTAATACCCAACGGTTGTCGATGCCTCTGTCAGATGTAAAGGCAAAAATGTAGCCAATCGCAGGATCAGCGACTACAGTACTTGGTGCGTCTTCGGTAATCTCGGTATTATCCGCAATGTATGTCTGTACATATGGAAAACCGTATTCCGGGACAATCTGTGTAACTGCAGGCATAAGATAATCCTCCTTTACAGTTTAATTTATGACTTATTTATCTTCTTTAACGGAGGGTGAAACCCTCTCAAGACTTAATAACTTTATATATTTGTTTTAGTTGTTTCCAGCGATTTCGCTGTTATCTACATATAAGATCACATGACCAGCATCTAAGGAAGCTGGTACATCTATAATTCTTTGGTTGCTAGATCCGCACCATTTCAATTTTGTATCCAGCAGGTCAACCATGAACTCTCCGTCTACTAAGACATCGATGTAGTTTAGGATTTCTTCATTCTGAAGGTCTTCCCAGAGAAAGCCAGTATAACACCAGATAGTTTTATCTGGAAACTTCTCATTGATTTCTTTCGCTAACTGAGTGACCATCTCTCTATTTTGTGGATGAAGAGGATCTCCTCCAGAAAATGTAATTCCAGAAATATAGGCATGGTTTAACTTTGAGAAAAGTTCCTCTTTGGTTTCATCCGTAAACGGAACTCCTCCATTGACATCCCAAGTGATTGGATTTTGACAGTCTTTACAACAATGGGTGCAACCAGCAACCCAAAGGACTGTCCGAAGCCCATCACCATTTAGCATGTCGTCTGTTGTAATATTATGATAACGCATCTTTTGTACCTCGTTTACATCTTAATTAGCTGCTCCAGTGGAGACTCTGGTTCTGGTAATCGCTCTTTGGTTCTCTTCAAAGAAGAGGTAACCATGGAGTCAAAGTCCTCAAAGGTCAGCGCTGCGAAAGTAGAACTAAACTGACAAATCTGTCGCATGTTTACCATCGCATACTCGTATTCGGTTGCATTTGGTGTATCGTTTAATCGTTCTGCAAAAATACGAGTCGGTGCCGTCTGGTCACGGCACTGTACGGATAATACAAGTTCCCTATTTGTAGCAGGAACTCCCAGACCACCGTTGTTCATTTCCAAGTTCTTATTCCAAATCGTATTGATGGCAGAATACGATAAGGTTGACGGAATCTTTCCTCCCAAGATCAGTTCGATATATGCCTGAATGGAAGAAGAGTTCTGTACGATATAATCATTAAAAATTTCATGACCTTTAAAGTATTTTAAAACTTTTACAGGTCCTTCTGGAGATCCCGGCAAAGCCATATTAACCACTTCACTATCATAAACAAAGAAGTTCATACGTTCTCCTAATTTGATCGTACGAATCTCTTTAAGTTTACCATTCTCAAAAAGACCAATCGGTAAACACGCAATAGACGTGATCGTATCTCCATTATCCACAGCGATCTTACCAGATTTATCAAAGAACGCCATGGGAATATAAATCTCTAAATATGGGACGTTGCAGATGATATGACCTTTTTTGTCATCTGCAAACACGGTTTTATAATCCATAAAAAGGCTCTCCTTTCTTCTTTTCAAGTCAAAAGAATAGTATAAGACAGACACTATGGCCTGTCTTATACCACTGTTTTTAGGGCGGATAAATGCTATTTATCACTTTCTCGGTTTCAAAGCGTTTCCAGATAATGCATCAGTCACACTGTAAGTACCTTCGTTATCCATCTTTTCTTTCAACTGATTAATAGATGATGAACTAAACGCATCTGTAGATGCTGGTTCTTCATGCATATATGCAACGTCATCAAGAGGTGAAATCTTCGGATCTTCAGATCTCCATGTTTCCGGAAGCTGATTTGCGTCACCAAGAATTGATTTTATTTCTACCCTATTTTCCGTTCTGAACGTATTTGCGATAAACGGATCATAACCTTCTGATGTGATATCAATTCCATTTGCTTTGCAGTACTGAACGAATTTATCACTCACATGCTTACACCAAACTTCACGAACTAAGAAGCCATCGGTAACAGATTTCAGTGTACCAAGAGAACGTATCATATTCGCAATTTCTTCATTGCTACGAAGACGTCTTGTATCCACGGTAATATACGCAATTGCGTTGGTATCCTGGAAATTATGCTGTTTGACTGATGTAAAGAAATTACAATGTGTATCTTTATTTAACTGATATGGATAGTAAATACATTCGCGATCCTTCTGGAATACTTTCATTAAGTTCGGAATATTCTCTGGATCATTCGGAATACTATTTGCAACAATATGCACCGGGAGTTTCAGGAGTTCTTTTAATACATCCGTGTTTTCGATGTCTTGTATGAACTCAAAATCATCGGCACCGACCAGGATTCTTGCATCAGCACTCATGTCTGCATGTTCAAGGATTGCTTTTATATATGATACTAGATATTTAACCGATGTTGTTGGATGTACAACATTTTCAGTATCACGATCAGTTCCATACAGATATGTTGGAAGCTTCGTACGATCATTTTTAAATGTAGACATTATTCTGTGGCTACTTGTGGTATCCCTAGTCAACCAGCATATAAATGGATAGTGATCCTTGTGGAATAAGTATGCCCACTCACAATATACACGCATTGTTGTAGATTTACCAGACTGACGCACAGTTTCTTCCAGTGTATTATGGTCTGCTAACATGGAATCAATATCAAGTAATGTATTGATATTCACCTGTAGTTTTAATACATATCTCCAGAAGAACCAGAAGTTCCAGGTGCACTCTTCAAGGATTGCCCTCTTTTCACCATCTGTCAGATCTTCTGCAAATACATCTGTCCGAACGTCTGGGTTCTTTAACTCAAACATCTGATATCCAATCTTGCAATCATGCGCCTTAAAGTAGTTTAAGACTTTCTTGTAGGACTCCTGCCCTTCTTCATCCTGGTTAAAATAGTAGAATTTTCCATCGATTAAGTCAACAGGATTGCGGTATTTATCCTTTAAGAAGGTCGGACGAATGGTTGTTACGCCATCTTCTTCTGTTGTTTCAGCATCTCCATGGAGTTCTTTTTCTTTGGTATTTTTGGATACCATTTCTTCCATTTTGTTATTGAAGTACTCCTGTAAGTCGCGAGTACTGATCTCTGTGGCATTCTCCGGAATTTCGAAATTGAACTTCACCATAGCAGCGAAGAGCTCATTTCTACGATCCGCATCGGCTTTCTTGCTCTGTTCCAGACGAACTGGATGATTTGGTCTGGTAGTGTTGTCTTTCATGAATTTTTCACGCTGATCTTCGAAATAAGAGTCATAATCTTTAATCAAAGAGATGATGACATTTTCCATTTCGGTATCTGCAAACTTATGATAGACTAAACCAGTTAAGCTGCTGACAATGGCCTGTACCATACCACGATCTTTGGCGTTGTATGGGTCCTGATAGCCAATGAAACGCATGACGTTAAATAAGAATAAGTTGTTGAATGCATGGTACTCTTCCGGTAAGAAGTTCTCTTCCAGATTAAAGAAGAATTTGTACCAATCGGCATCAAATCCAAATTTCGGGGATCTGGATTTGCATCTATTTAAGGAATAGGATCCTTCAGATTCAGAGAAGAACTGTCTCATGATGGTAGACTTCTCTTTTTCTACGTGTTTGATCCGCTCAGTGATGAAATCTAATGTGATGGTAGATTCCATAAACTCAACCTTCTGTCGAAGATCACGAATCATTTTTGCATCTTTTACCGGATCCATTTTTTCAATCTCAGATTTCCATTCTTCGATACGTTTTAAAGTAGCATCACGGTATTCTTTGCTGTTACGGCGCTTCCAGTCTTCATCCACAGATTCATTATAGAGATCCTGGACTTCTTTAAAGGACTTCTGCATTTCATATGCAGTATTGGATAATCCCTTACAAGCTTTGAGATCCTTACGCATATCTTCCGGCTGCAGTAATTTTGCCTCTGCAGATCCAATATAATAAGTATTGTAGATCATTTTGATATCGTCATCACTCATCGTATCAAACTCTTCGGTAGACCATTTGGCAGCTTCTTTTAAGAATGCAGTTGAGATCTTGTAAGATGCTTCCATAAGACTAGCGGTCTGGTTCATAGATGTGTTGTAAGACTCTCGCGCCATCTTCATGATTTCACGAATACTAGAATCCGTGTTAGTTGAAGTATTTTCCATTTTGTAACCTCCTTATTTATGTCTCTATTAGTGTGTTGTCCTGACAGTGAAAATTCGCAGACTTAGACTGAAAATGTTATATATTATCTATGTGAATCGAAAGAAAAATTAAATATCGGAGGATACCAAAATGAGAAAATTAGTTGTCAAAAACACAAAAGGAAATAACGTTACAAAAGGAGGAAAAGTTCGCGTTATTTCCAGAACTGAATGCAAAATAACAATTCGTTATTATGGAGACGATGACGATTGTTGGTGTGACGACACCGTGCTTGGCGACTAACAATAAATTAGTCGCGCGACATGTAACTTGTAAACTCACGTTATCAGAGCGTGTTTTACAAGTTGTTACGTTTCTAAAAGAAGACTATACCGTTGATTTGGTATAGTCTTCTTTTTTTATTTTAAAAGATACTTAAATCTACTTCACCCATACTATCATATTCATCAATCATGTCTTCTGGAGTATGATCGTAAATATCCCCTTGGATGAGCCCAGCGTTATGAAGTTCTCTTGTTTTACGTTGAGACTCCAGTTCCGCTTTTCTCATGTCTTCTTCAAACTTAAACATCTCAGCTTCTTGTGCTTCACGTTTCTTAGCTGCAGCAATTAAAGCTGGATCTACTAAGCTTGGATCAATCTCTTCTGGTCTCTTAAGCCCACTATTGTCTAATTCTTCATCACGAGCACCACGAGTGATACCAAACATTCCAAGATTATCACCATGATAGTATACGTACAGTGCGATCAAGTAACTCATGATGCTGTCATCATGAAAACCAATTTGTGCTTCTATTTTTCCTGACGGCCGACGAACAAGCCGCGACAGATCACGAATGATGTTTTTCGTAATAAAGTCATCTTTGTTCTCTGATACTCGTCTGGAAAGGATGGCAAACATCGATTCACGAGACTGACCAGATGTATATACACCGTAATAACTCTTTGATTTTGCACGTGCTTGAAGTAACGATGTGGTATCTTGTACTTCTCTTAATCGCTCTTCAAGAAGGTTCTTATCTCTATCGTAGTAGAGATTTGCAGCTAGTGGATTATTTGAATTTAAGATGAAGTCGATAATCGCATCACCAATGCTGTTACGTTCAATACATACACAAGCACGTGGGATGTGTTTCTCTACAAGTTCAGATATGACAGCAATGTAGAGAGTTTCACCAATATAGTTACACTCAAATTCAGCAGCTGGTCTTAAGGTATATGGATTGAGGATGGTAATCGCATTATTATCCCCTACTGTACCTGTAGAACAGTCAACACCAACTAGATATGGAATACGACGATCGAGTTCTTCATAAACGTCAAATTTGAAGTATTCATTGATCCAGAGTTCCTTAATTGGTTTGTGCTCGGTTTCAGCAATGTACTCAAGGTCTTCCTGCGGATATGGTGACAAGGATGAACCGTGCAGTCTCTGAAGAAGAATCTCTCTTCGTACGGTTAATGGATCACCGATACCAGCGGCAGTCTTTTGTAGCCATTCTTGTGAAAGACCAATCTGATAGTACTGATATTCAATATATAAAATACGGTTACAGTTCTTGCCTTTGCTGTCAATGTATTTATTAATTTTTTCGTCGGACCAATCATAACATTTCTCGGTCCATTGTTGTGTATTATCAAGGATTCGCTGTGCAGCTTGTCCTTGGGACGTATCAAGATCCCCCAATCTTGACTTCATATATGTCTCCACATATGCCAGACTATATCATCATCTCGATTTCTCGAGAGCCTCCCGTTTCGGATCGTCATCCTACGTCTACTCCCAGTCCAGTATACTGGTTTCCCTAGTCGTTGAGCACATATCATTTCTGATACTTCGCTGCGGATTGTCTCTATTCTTAACGTTGTTACGCTTTGGTAGTTAAGACCTAACGAGGGTTCCCCGCAATTAAAGAGGTTTTTCTAAATCCTATCACTAGGATCCACGCCCAGGGATTCAAAGGCGTGCATGTAAAGATACGTGCGTACATACCGCCATTCTCTTTCGAGTTCTTGGCAGCTTGCTCGAACGTGGAATATGAGTTGGATACGATTGTGTCGATATGATTGGTGAACTCAGGTTCATCGAAGTGCTGAATCGGAGATGACAGACCACGGGCAAGGGACAATGCCATTTCATGTGATGTCGCCTTACTCTTAACGGTAATTACGTTCTTTGTAACTGGATGCTTCATAGATGTTGCATTCATGGTATGTTTGATCTTATTTCCGTTCTCGTCGATATACCATGGGAATCGCATATATTCTGGGAGTAATTCCATCTGGTCTTTCATACGTCTAAGGTTGGTCTTAGCGTTCTCACCATCTTTATTAACAAAGATGAACTCTGAGTTTGAAGTACCAAACGAATACGCCCATAACTGAATTGCTAATGCGGACTGGGTTTTACCTTTCTCAAAGTGTGTTAATCTCCATGTCTCCATGGATGTTCAGATCATATCTTCATCTCGATTTCTCGAGAGCCTCCCGTTTCGAACCGCTTGGTTCTACATTTCGCCCGCAAGGGGCCTACTACCAAGTTTCCTTGGGTTCCCTGATCGTTGAACGTTCTCAAAGAGCTTCGCTGCGGATTGTCTCTATTCTTAACGTTGTTACGCTTTGGTAGTTAAGACCTAGCAAGATATCCCCGCAATTAAAGAGGTTTTATACATACGTCACCGCATGCAGAGGCAGAAGTCCGCCTCGGTAGGCAAAGCCAGCTGTCATAACCATGCATGATACACCATGCTTGTGCGATGTTACCACGATTTGCTTTATATGGGACACCGGATCCACCCTGAGTTGGAATACGTGAGATTTCTCTTAAGTAATACCATGGGTTGATCTTACACTCAGCCATGATGATTGAGACTTGCTCTTTCGTCAGGGTTGAGTGACCTTCCTTATCTACAGCGAAAGGATCTATGGTGACCACTCGTGGATCTATGACTTCTAGCATAAAATAGCAATTCTTGATTCCTAATTTCTTAAGGTCAGATGCAACCTGAAGAAAGGTTCGATTTCTCGTACCAAAATCATATAACTTTGAACCGATTCGCATAATTCTTTTTGGTCCTGCGTTCGTATGTCTACGAACTACTGGAACAGTACCAAGTGTTGTCATGCAAATTCCTCCTTTCTTGTGAGTTGTCGGTTAATATGATGTGGAGATTATTGCTTTCTAAGCGTAGAGTGATATCGGATATTTATATATGATTTCTGTGGAATCCAATGATAATTCATATAAAAAATAAAAAAAACAGGAGGACTTTATCATGAAAATTTTAGATTTCTTATTAGGGCATCAGGATCTTGTAAACAAGTTTAACGAAGGTGTTGGCCAAGTAAAGGCTAGCATGGACGGTAAGCAAAAAGACTTGGATAAGTCTGGAGAAGGTTACTTCTTCAAATCTTGGCAGCAAGAGTTCTGGGGAGCAAAAACACTTTCAGAATGTGAGCTGCAGGAGTTTCAGTTTAAATGCGAAGCAGTTCGTATGTTTCTGGAGCTCATCACTGACGAGAACGGGTATCTTGTTAGTGGTCGTCGTCAGATACTATTAGACTACGTTCAGTCTATGGGTCTCGAGATCGGCATCGGTGCTGATCTATCTGGAACAAGAAATTTCCAGAAAGATTTTCTGGCAGACCATCTCAACGTACTCGAGATGGAAGGTGTTGCAGACTTCACCTTCATGGTATACACATACGGTGCACGTGGAGGTATGCTCTATACTGCAGAACAACGAGTCAGGAAGTCAGGTGAAAAGAAAGTCGTATATATGATGCGACTTGTAGACTTCTCTGACCAGTTCCAGGATCTCTACGGAGATGGTTTAGTTATCGAATTTGATAACGTCAACCAGAAGAGATCCGCAGCTTTCAAAGCTCGTCAGAAAGAAAAAAGAAATAAACTCGTTGCCGAAAGACGTGCGAAAGAGCAGGCTGAATATGAAACTATGCTCAGAGCTGCTGAGGAAGCAGAAAGAAGAAAGAACGGAACCCGATAAGGTTCCGTTCTTTTTTTATTCACTTGCTTTCTTTTGCAAGTATTGAAGCTGTTTTAAGTAATACTCAATTAAGTCATCATTTTCATGTTCAATATCTGGTAACACGCCGAGTTCTGCCGCATAGATTCGTTTTAATGATTCTACAGCATTGGATCTCACATCTTGTGGTAAGGATCGATTAAATGCGTACGCACTGAATCTATGAGTCATGGACATCAGAATCTCTTTCTGTAGTGGAATTCGTTTGGTTAATAATTCCGAAATACTAGCTGGGATAAAGTACATTGCATGATTCGCGATTGCCATTTTCGCATCCAGATCTTTCATAATCAACTCAAAGGTGAGCTCTGGAAGCACATTATTGAATGTGTCTGCTGAATGAAAGATTAATAAGCCTCCTGTTTTTTTCGTATATGAAAGATGAGACTTGAAATCAACCTTTCCGTAGTTGGAGATTACAAATCCTTTGGTTTCCGCTGCGACATCCGAAGTGTCTTCCATACGTGATTTTTTTACGTCAAACATCCAAGGATGCATTTTCGTGCAATTCCATGCGACGTTATCTGTATCCACGATATCATAAATTGCTTCTACGATGTTCTCTAAGAAGCTGTAATGCCCAAGTTCATTGATCATAATCCATACTAAACTGGCAACATGTTCAGTGTATGCGTAAGCGGTATTCTTAATTATTCCAAGCCATACAAGTGGTTCATATCCTTCAATCGAAGAATTCCGAATCCAAGAAATTGCGGCATTGAATAATTTATGAGTCACGATTCCGGCAATCAAGATTCTCTGTTGCATATTAGTAAATCGTACACATTCGGCACATAAGTCATGTTCATATACCCAGAGTGCTTTTACACCCCATTCAGTCATCTGAAAATGCATGTCATCTCGATCTCTCATGTCAGTTGGAATCATTCCATGATTATTCAATCCATGTGGAACTCGTAAGATCTCTCGAAAGAAGTACCAGATATTATCCGCAGCTTCATTGATGATTTCCTGACAACGGTCATGGCACTGTCCCCATAAGGCAACTGTGTGCTGTTCTTCTGCATTTAAGGGATCCCCACTGGCACTATGTGCCAAGCTGATTTCTCTGTGTGCATTAGATAATTTTTTGTATTCATCACTCATCTCAGCTGGAGATTGTGGAACGATATGTGAATTGTTTTGTTTTAATAAAAGTGGACTAATGTCCACATGCTCTCTGTCTTCTACGTTCTTAATAACGTAATCAAACGACAGGTTTCTACTCATATTAATAAACCTCCTTAAATATAGTTAGAGACCTGTCACGAATGATATGAAAAAGAAGGAAAGTCACTCGGACTTTCCTTCTTGTTTAACCCTCGTAGCCAGCTGGATATCCAACATAGATATCTGGCTGTTTTGGGGGAATGATTTTCTTTAAGGCTTTTTCACGTAACATCTCGAGTTGCTTTTGCACACTCATTAGATAGCTACGAGAATGTGGAACGTTGTACTTCTTACCGGATGGATCATCTAACAAATCCAAATAGAAGTTGACCATATCCATCTTATTATGGATATATGAGACAAGCATCATTTTGTCTAAATCAGAATTGATCTGATCGATCTTAATTGTGATGTAGTCAATATCTGCAGGGTCAATACGCTGTAACTTCTTTTTTCCAAAGATACCGAATTCTCGCATATAGGAATCTGTGGACTCTTTCATCATTCGATCGATAAATTGAGACTTGTTGTTCTGCCGAACGAAATAATCAAGCTGAGAAGATTCATTAAATGTAGATTTATCAACAAACCACTGTCCGTATATATCTACTAACACACTCTCCAAATATGGGGATTGTACAGCTTCTTTTAAGGATGTGAGCTCTGATTTTACAAGTTCATCCTTACGGTTTTGGAAGTTCTGTAATGTGTTCAAGGAAAACTGAGTGGTTGTCTTCATTGCTTCATTTGGATCTTTTTTCAAGTTGTAACTTGGATGTTTGGAGAGCTTATTCATTGCAGAGATTAAGTCTTTGGCATATCCAAGTTTCTTTGCGTATCGATCTGCTTTGATCTCTTCTTTCAGGTTAGAACCCTTCTGATCTGAGATACAGCTATTAATTATCGGTAACGCCATGATAGATCGAAATACTTTTGTTCGAAGTAACATCTTGTTTTGCATAGAAGTCTTTGCGTACTCATACTGTAAGACAGTGATAATACGAGTAGCAATCGTTTTCGACTGGATTAAATGTCCGACTTCATGTAACACCATAGCGGTCAGCTCTCTGGTGGTAAACGTACCTTTTAAGATGCGTTCATCTATCTCAATCGTCCATTTGGAGTTTTTCTCCCATAAGGACTGAATGGTCTTGAAATCACTGTTTCCACGAGCGACAGATTCAATGATCTTATCGGTAGTGGAACGCTCTGGGAATATGCTCATGACAAACAGCGGTACATCTGGTTGTGTGGATACAACTGATCCGGAAAAATCATCACCGAAGCATTCACAAAGAGTATCTGTAATTAACGACATTCCAGATCGAGAGGTTGGATATTCCATCAGTACCTTAAAAGCGTTGTCCAGAGTTCTTAAATGCTCCGGCTTCATGTTATGATCTTTCATTGTTTCCGAGGCCTCCTTTCTAAGTTTAAATACGTTAATACATTGTATTTTACATGCAAGAATAGCAGATGAATAACGAGCGAGAAACTCGTTATTCATCTATAATATCGCCTTTCCAATCTACAGAATGCATGGTAATTGGATTAGATGCTGCATTAAATTCATAATGATTTACCTGATTGCATATAACGCAAAGTTGGGTTAATCGGTCATTTAATTTCTTTTTAAATTCCTCAAAGGCTTCTTCTCTAGTATATCCATAGCCTTCGATATCAGATAACCAACCCTCTTTTGTATAGCATGCAACGGTATGAGATTGGCATCTTTCTTTACCATCATCGTTATGTGTAAGATATGGTATGCGTACGTGCATGTTCATTCGTATTCCTCCTATATTTCATTTGTATAATATTTATGTGAAATAATGATAGAAAGGAGGCGATCATATGTCTAATTCCCAGTTATCATATTTATTACATAATATGATGACACGTAGTCATGCAGACTATGCAGATTTGGAATATGAAGCAATGGTTCACGACACCAATGTCAATCATTCCAAGTCAATGGACGCATATGCTCCAACTAGGAACATGATTCAGCGGCTATAATCATCTGGGGAGGCTTGTCCTCCCCGTATTTTTTTGTTCTCGCCTCCTATCAGACTGTCTTTTTTTATATAACTTTTAAAGTAGCAATGACGCCCTGACACGTCATTGCTACTAATGATTTGGGTAAAATTATCTGTACATAAAAAGGAGAACCACTGATCTTCAGGATGTGTGAAGATCACATGGAAAAAGAAGCACCGTGAGCATTTCCCTGCATATGCTCCCTGCTTTATGGAAGCTGAGTGCCATTCCCAGCTTACTATACTGTTAAAAATGAGAGTGACGACCGAAGTCATCACTCTCAATTGTCAACTCTTAGTGAGTATATGTCATATTGATATACTGCTCAGCGTTAACGATGTCGACTTCAGCCTGAATACCCTGGATGGCTGCGTTTGTATAACGAGATACACCCATCAGGTTAGTCATGGATCCGCCCGGTTTGTTCGGATCTCTGTACGCACTGTTCTGTGCTGTTAAGATGTGAGTAGTATATTTGTAATGTTTGAATGTGAACTGTTCCGGAGATGTTGGGAACGGAATGATTCTCAGTCCTCTGTGCATCTTCGCAACTTTGTCGTATTTAGCCAGTACTTTCTTTGTACTAACAACCTGAACTTTAACGTCACCAGATGTCATGATGCCGTAGCTGTAGTCCAGTTTAACGCCGTTGATTGTATTTCCTGGTCTTGTAACCCAGTTTACTTCTGGATTTAAGAAGGAAATGTATCTCGGGTTACCATAGATTACAAATGTGAAGCCGTCCATTTTAGCTGTGTCGGCGATATCTGTAATCAGACGGTCGATCTTGAATTTCAGCATTTTACTGATGTATTCATTTGGAAGAGCGGTTGTGATGGATGTGGAATCGCAATCAAACTGGTCTTCCAGGATAAATGGATCGAAATCCAGAATATCCATTTCAACACCTTTGAATCTCTTGAACTGTTCATCCAGCCATCTAAGGATATCAGAATCCTCCTGCTGAATCATCCACTCAGAGAGGTTGTTGTAGGATTTTCTGTACAGATCGATGTCCATAAGAGCTTTTGTATCTTCGAGCTGCTCGAGAGAATAGGAAATATTCGCACGAGAACCATCCTCGATCTTCCACTCACGTTCTTCACGTGTGTAATCGAATCCGATGGAACGCTCGTTCAGTTCGTTGGAGATGTATCCTTCAAAGATAACTCCTGTGATCTGATCATTGAGAGCTTTCATGCTAACTGTGTTCTTTGCTGTATCAGCAAAACCAGCAAGCTGATCTGTTACATGGAATGTGGTTCCATCTGCTCTCTTAACGTCCTGATCTACCAGTCCACCAAGCAGTGCGTTGTCGGAAAGGTTGATACGGAGCGGTGTTTTTAATGTAACAGTGATGTCTTCACCACCATCAGGGTCTTTAACAGTTACCTTCGGTGCAGAGAAAGCGATTGTGATGTTTTCTCTGTAGGATTCCGGATTCGGTACGTCTGTCAGTTTTTCAATAACATTGAAGTTTTTCAGATCTTCGATCTTAACAACATCGTTTTTGATCGGAAAACCTTTACCAGCTTCCCAAGATTCACGATATGTTCCATCGAAGAAACACTGTGGGAATTTCCAACGTTTGGTAGGATCGTTGTTATCCACAATGTAAGTCTGCTCCAGATGTTTCTTGACAATCGGGCTCTTAACAACTTCAGTCTGCATGATATCCTTTGTAGCCAGTTTAAGCTGCTGCTTAACCAGGATCGGGAGATCGATAGCTTTGATCGGAAGTAACTGGCCAACACGTGTAGATTCTTTGATCAGGTCATCGACACAGTTATCAAACATGTCGGAAACCTGCTCATACAGATGAACATGTGTACCATGGCAGCTATGTTCCGGATCTGCTGCATCATCAGCAGCCCACTGCTCGCATTTTTCCTGAAGATCTTTTAAGAGTTCGTTTTTATAAGATTCCATGATTGCCGGAGCATTGATCATATCATTGATGTTTCTCAGAGGGTTCACATTCTGTGCCATCATGTTGTTGGTAGCTTCAGTAAAGATGTCATCGAAGCTAGTACCAGCTTTAGCAGTCATAAAACCGCCGACGGACGCTGTTTCTTCGAATGTATCCCCTGACTCTAAAAAGCTAATATTTTTAGTCACGAAATTGTCACTCCTTTACTTGAGTATTTTCTTTTTCTTGCTTTATTAGTTTGTTTTATGCAGAAAAGCCCGCATTCGCAAACTAGACTTTTTTAATCGAATGTTTTATTACGTAGTTTTACGCGGTTTCTTTTTCTGTTCCTGTTCTTCTTCGGATTTCTGCATCTGATTGGTTTCTTTTAAGAGTGCAAAGATCAGCTGAACGGTTGCAACCTGACGTTGATAAAATAAGAGATTTTGTATATACGTACATAACTCATATTTCATCATCATATAATCCGTAATCAGATCATAAAGCTCACGAAACTTCGTAGTTGCTGTTTTGATAACCTGATTGGATCGTGGGTCATCCGATATACAAGCTTCGAGTTTGGTAATGTAACCATCGACCGCCGTACGAAGCTTCATAAATTCTTTATATAAATTGTATTTTCTAACAGAATCGTATTCCAATCCTGGTCCACGTTTCTGAGTATTTGCATTATCCTGATTTGTGTCAGGAGCAGCTGGTTGCTGTTGCGCATTTGGATCATTTTGGTTTCCAGCAGGGGCTTGGGTATAATCCGTATTGTCCGCATTGGCTCCATCATCTGGAGCAGGCGCAGCACCTTGCTGGTTGTCTGCTGGTGGAACTTCTGTATTCAAATCTGGTACAGGTTCCGGTTCTGCAGTATAATCCTCTTGTCCGTTTCCATTATCTGGAGTAACCGCTACATTTGTAGACTGTGGTGCATCGGTAGTACCAGTAAAGTCCTCTTCTCCATTGGTATCGGGAGTTACATTGATATTTGTAGATTGCGTTGGATCATCTACAATTGGAAGATCAGCATCTCCAATAGATGGTAAGGAGTTTGCGATGGTATCATCATCCAAGTCAGGAAGATTCAAATCATCAGGATCATCTCCAAGGTCATCTGGAAGATCTGCAAGACCTCCGAAATCTTCAGGTAGATCATCTACATTCGGTAAAGAATTTGCAATCGTATCATCGTCCAAATCTGGAATATCCAGATCTGGATCATCTGGGACGTCATCAGGTAAATCATCGAGATCTACATCCCCTGTATCAATGTCATTTGGTAACTCTACATCTGGAGTATCATCGATGTCAGGTACATCTATATCAACATCTGTATCTGGTTCATCGAGGTCTGCCGGCACGTCGACAGAAGAACCGTCCGGAGTCATGTCCGGGATATCGATATCTGCAGGTACATCATCAGGAAGTGCCTGGTCCGGATCACTCTGAGTTTGAGTTTGATCTATGTCCGGAAGATCAGAAAGATCATTATCAATCTCTGGGAGATCGTCAACACCTACGTCCCCATCGTTGATATCAGGCAGATCTAATTCCGAATCCACAGGATCATCGATCTCTGGAAGTTCCGGTACAGGTTCATCTGAGACTACTAGATCGTTTGTAGTAAAATCGATTCTAGCTCGCCGGTTAGGTCGAACCGTGATCACTTTCATATTCTTTCGAAGGGGAGGGTCACCAGGTGCCTCCATTGCCAGGAAATACTTTCCATATCCTGGATGTTTTGGCGTTTTTACAATCACTGGCGTACCTCCTTTCTACAGGTAATGACTGTTGTACTTCACGCGGTCACGTTCGGCTTCCAACTTACTCTTGATACGCATCAGTTTGTATTTTTCTGTTTTGTCGCTTTCAGAGTTTGCATCATCGATCTTAGCTTGACAAACTTGGATCTCTGTGTCTAACTCTCGAGCGAGTTCAGTACGAATGCGGTCATCTTTGATTTTGGAGTAATGACGACAGATCATAGTAACTGGCACCATCAGTAAGGATACCTGAGCAGATGCTCCGTAAAGCAATGCCAGTTTGATCTTTCGAAAGATCTTCTTACGATATCCAGGTTTTACCATGAATTTACGTCGACGTTCATCATCCAACTTATCCCACTCGTCTACTGTATCATCGATGGATGATTTGATATTCTTTGGGATAGCAGATGCCGCCTTTGCAGCTCCTTTAATTTCATCCCCCTTCGCCTTCGCTTTTGCCATGTACTGGTATGACTTGGCTTCTTTGTCCATCATTTTGAACTGCGCGGATTGAGCTGCAGATTTAGGAGATGGGGGAACCGCTTTTTTTCCGACTTCACCATAAGAGCCAGCGGAGTCTCGAACGGTCGGAGAAGGTTCTCCAAGATCGTCATTAGAGGCTTCGGTGTAGGCTTCGTACTGTGACGCCTGAGAAGCGAGGAAGTTCATAGCTTCCTCTACGGTTGTGTTTTCGTCAAAGATACCTTGGAATCCAGTAATCGGTTTTCCAGGATCTTCGCAATGTGTATACTCAAAAGTAGCAAGGCTACTCAAGAGATCATAAGCATATCCAGCAAGATCCCCATAGTAAGCACGTTCAGCTTCGAAGATTTCACTGTATTCTTCGGAATCATTCATCAGTCCAAAAATAGACTCAACTGCATATTCCGGAGATACATACTCACGCATAAACATGTCATCGGGTTTTTGCTCGACGTCGTTGATAGAACGAATCTGATTACCTAAGGAGATTGTGGATAAGTGTTTGACCACGTTTCTGAAATCTCTCGGCATAGCATTGACTGCTTCTACATATGCAGAATCCTGCATCAGCAATCCAGCAGTGGTTGCAGATTCGAACATTTCTTTCCACTTATCGGTATCGTTGCTTCCAACTAAGAGAAGCTGACCGATTTCGTGGACACGTTCCAGAATCTCTGGATCCGCGTCTTCTTTCATTAATTCGAACGGTGTTAAGGACAGATACACCATGGGATGAGTCGTGATGGTTGCATCCATCTCGTCTTCCCCAAATCGTTCTGTCATATACTCTAACAGCATTCGAAGATGTTTGGTACTATCAGAGAGTTCCCCTAAGCGGTTCTCTAAAGACTCAAACATCTCAATCTGATCAGGCTGCATCGCGTCACGGTGTTCCACCAAAAAAAGATGGACCTTTTCGTGTTCCTCCGGATATGCGGGTACGCATTCCAGCATGTGTTCTTTTGAGGTAACCTGATCTATATAATACGGATATCCATAGGTAGGTTCTGAGAACACGAATCTGGAGTTCTCCAGAAGAAAGGAGAGCGGCTGGCCTGTGTACAGCTTGGAGTAATCCTGGGCTTTTTCTTCAGTGTAGTTCTCCTGTAATTCCCGGTGACGAATCATAAGATTCTTCGTCGGATTCCCATGGAGAATCTGATCGTAATCCAAGGACATGGTATCCCTCCTTTACTAACGTAGTTTAACTATTTGTTTTAGGGTGGAAAGCCGAAACACCTGCCTCAGGAAATAAAAGAACTGTCTTTTAAATGAATAACGGATGGGGCGAACCATCCGTGTATTTATGGAAAGCTTAAGAAAATTTTTCAGAAAGGTGGTATTTCTATGGCAGCAGCATTAGCAGCAGGACTTACCTTTTTAATGAACCAGAAATCTGGTGAAACAGTTAAAGCGCTTTATCCTATCACCAAGACAGCTAACGTTCGTAACGACGATGGCACAACTCTTGTAGAGTTACTTGCAGGTAAAGCAGACAAAGCACACGGTAACCATGTACCGGAAGTTGAGGCAGCTAACAACCTTAAATTCCTTCGTTGTGACAACACATGGGCAGAGATTCAGACAGCATCTACTACAGCAGCAGGTGTTGTTCAGCTTTCTGACGCCGTAACTCTGGAAGATTCTACAAAAGCAGCTACACTTGCAGCTGTAAAGAAAGCTTACGACAAAGCAAACCATGAGCATCCATATATTGAAACAAAACTTATGGGTGTTGCAAACGGTGTTGCTACACTGGATAAGACTGGTCTTATTCCGGCAGCTCAGCTTCCTTCTTTCGTTGATGACGTTGTTGAAGGTTACATGAACAAAACTGACAAACTTCTGTACACAGAAGCTGAAGGTGCTGGTACAAAGATCGCTGGTGAAACAGGAAAGATCTATGTAGACCTTGCAGATGGTAAAACATACAGATGGTCTGGATCAGCTTTCGTAGTTATCTCTGACACACTTGCTCTTGGTATTACATCTTCTACAGCATTCCGTGGTGACTATGGTAATACAGCTTACCTGCACTCTCAGGCAGAGCACGCTCGTGTAGATGCTACTAAGACAGAGAAATCTGAGCAGAATGGTTACATCAAGATCAATGGTACAGAAATCCTTGTATATTCTCATCCGGGAACAGGCACAAACCCACACGGCACAACAGCTGCTGATGTAGGACTTGGCAAGGTTGAGAACAAAACTGCTCGTGAGATCATCGCTGAGATCACAAAAGAGGATATCGAGAAAGTTGTTGGCGGTACAATCGCAACAACATCTATCGTTACAGAAGAGCATGATGGTATCATGAGCTCCGAAATGCTTAAGAAGTTAAACGCTTGTCAGCGTATTTACGTACAGGCAGCTACTCCTACAGAAGATTGCCTGTGGTACAAAACAGAAGAAGCTTCTGCATGATAGAAGTGTCTTCAATACCCTACAAATAGATAACGATTATGAAAGGGGAAACCCATATACAACAATTGTATTATTTTCTTTTATTAGGGTACGTATCTCAGATGGAGATACAAAAAAAGAACCATACGGATTATCTCCGTATGGTTCTTCTTATTTATGCCTGGAAGACTTTATATCCAACGATCACGTCAGATCTTAAAGTCTTAATAATCTTTTCACCCTTCGCAAGTCTGGATCTTACAGGAATCTCAGAAACCGTTACAGGATCATAGGAATCTCCCCCTTTTTTGCCATAAAGCTTAATCATGTCGGATTTTTTGGCGGATGCGACACCGATTAAACGTTCCATCGTATCTAATGCGATTAAGGAGATTGGTTTACTACCACGTTCCACCGGAGGGAAATACTTAAGCTCTGTTAACTTCATCTTACCGGAAGATGTAATGTATAGCAGGTGTTTGATCTTCGGATCAATGATGCTAGCGCCTGTAACGTCCTCTTCCTGGAACATGGTGATGATGCGTTGTCCCTTTGCTGTCTTGGAAGCAGTCTTGATAGAATCAAGGGGTAATCGAATTCCGTTTCCAAGACTTGTACAAATGACAACGTCCATTGAGTTATCTGGAACAGCAACGACCTTAACTAATTCGTCACCTTCATTGAGATTTAAGATCTTCTGTTCCTTGCCATCTTTGAGTTTCAAGTCTATTAATTTTACACGTTTCGCATAGCCATTACGAGTAATGACTAATAATTCTAATTCCGCACTAATTAAGGCTTCTTTCTTAGTCGGAACCTTCAATACAGTTACGATCTCTCCAGAGCCACCGAAGTAGCGTTTGATCTCGACGCCAATATCGTCGACCTTCATATCTGGAATAGATGATAATGGAATTTGTGAGATGGTTCCATCTGAGGAAATCACATACACGGATTCCCTATTACCGGCTTTAAGAATCGTCACGTTTCTATTATCTTTGCCGACTTCACCAATTGGTTTACCGGCTTTGTATTTAATCTTCTTAATGTAACCGGATTTTGAGATGCCAACCAGATGTAACGTATCTGGGATCTCCAGCTCATCATCCAAACGAATGATGCGGGATCGTCTCGGAACTCCATATTTCTTGATACCTTCTTCGAGCTGTTCAATCATCAACTCGTCGATGTGCTTATCGTCTGAAAGAATCTTATTCAGACGTTTGATTTCTGTGGTGCATTCTTTTAAAATCGCATTACATTCTGCAGTGCGGTCTTTATTAAACTGACTGAGTCGCATTTCTGCAATCTCTTTTGCCTGAATTGATGTGATACCATAACGTTTCATAAGAGCCTGGATGTTCTCTTCCTTGTTCTCAGATTCCCTTGCTATCTGCATAGCTTCTTCTGCTTTTGCCTTGCTGGAGCACAGCATAATCAGAACCTTCGTTAAGTGTTCCTTTTCCATGTTACGTACGAGTTTGTAGTTACACATGGATCTGAGGCAATCTCGGCGATAGTTTATCCATTCTTTCAGGAGCGATTTAATTCCATACAGGTAAGACACGTAATTATCTACCACTCGTATGGCTACGGAATGTGTGGTACGCATTCCGGATTTCTCAGTGAGCCATTTAATAACCTCGTCCGGGTTTGCATCGGCTGCTAACTGGAGAATAATTTTAATCTGTTCCGCATCTGTGTAGTTATCGACGCTTACTACGCGGCCATCTAACGCTCCGCCTTTTTTGCACTCTACTGCGACTTTCGCAATCCAGTCTTTTGCATAGACATTCAGTGGCAGGGACCAAATCGTAATTGTATTGGCTACCCCGTCTACGGTATAACGACCCTGAACCATGAGTTTTCCTTGGCCGGTCTTATTAATGTCTTTAAAGTAACCAGTGTCTACGATGTCGACACCGAACTTAAAATCAGGAATCAGCATGATCTTTGCATCAGGATTCTTCACAAGTTTAATCGTTGCTTCCAATACCTCTTGGATATTGAATGGTGGAATATTTGACGCGAGTCCAATTCCAATGCCACTGAACTGTGGATTGAATAAGACATGTGGGTACTTTGCTGGTAGGTACTCCGGTTCCCAGCCCTTGCCGTCGTAGGTCTTGCGCATAGGAACACAATAGCTGTCAAAGTCATCAAAGAAGCAATCAATTAAGTATTCTGGAACCCAGGCTTCCAAGTAACGTAATGCGGCGTGCCTCTCGCCATTGATGTTACCATAAGATCCTTTTGGACCAATGGTGTTGATGTTGTTACGAAATCCTTGGCCTTCTCCGCAGATGGTATCACCTACGGATTGGTCACCATGTGGATGATAACGACCAGTTGCATCACCTACAATACGAGAAAGCTTATTTTTATCATTCTTTAAGTTTCTCAATGTCTCGGGCTTCGTATTCTGTGGACGATGATTGATCTCCCATAAGGAATATAATACACGTCTTTTTCCTGGTCGTAATCCATCTTGTAAACTTGGTAAGATACGGTACAAGTTTTTATTTGCACCGTAAATGCAAGCAAATTCTTCAGCAGCAATTGCAACGTTAATTTCAGCAACACGTTCTTTATTGACTTTATCCATCAATGCATGAAACATACCGCTGTTGGTTTTCAATATCTCTCTGTCATCATCGTAATCGATGTTGTTTTTGTCAATAACGACTTCTTTCTTCTTAGCCATGATATGAATCCTCCTTAGTTATCAAGGTCATCTGGATCGATGACGTACTGTTCCATCATTCGTTTACGCCTGTCGGCATATGCTTTCTTGTCCGAAAGCAGTTTGTTGAAGACTTCGAGTTCGTTTCGTACATCGTCAACAGTGAACTGGATTGACATTCTCGTATTGATGTCAATGACAGTTTTCTTGATGTCCACGACGTCCATTTCACCAAGTCCCTTATAACGATCTCGGATGGTTGGTTCATATCTTGACGTAAGATTCAGAAACTCGATCAGAGATACACAACGTTTTTCTTCGCTGCTTTTGTTCTGAATCTGGATCTTGTATCCATAACGGTCATAGATTGGGAAAAGTTTTGTTGCATTTTTGAGTAATCTTGGATTGATCGACATACTTGCATATCGACCATTTACCGGTCCATACAAGTGGTTTCCTTCCAGTTTGACTTCTGGGTAGAATGTCTGCAATTTGCTCATGAAAGATTTGATGAATTTCTGGTTAAAGAGAATCTCATTTAAAACGTTGGCCTCGACCGTGCCACTGAGTCCTCCGACGATTCCAAGTAATGACAGTACGCATTCCATGAATCGCATATCAAGTTTGCCCGCATCATCGGCTGCAAACTGAAGATCTGAACGATAGTTTTTCAGATCACTCAGAAGTTCAAATAATACACTCTTGTTAAGTGATTCTTTCACGATTGCAGTTTTGTTATATCCTGCACCCTGAAGTAAATCTACGTTGTATGCTTTGATAACGTTCTTGTAGAAGATTTCTGTAATCTCTGATCGACGTACCACATAGGTGTCTTCCTTTTTACCGTCGTTGACCTTGTAAAGCGGTGCCATAACTTTATAAAGAAGCCCTTCCTCGATAATCGGACGCATATATTTATAAAAGGCACCTAACACCCCAAGTGTAATGTAGTAACCATCAATATCAGAGTCACTGAAGATATTGATTCGTTTGAACCAAAGATTATTGATATTAAACGTCGTTCCAGCTCCACAACGAAGGACCTTAGTAATTAAGATCTTCATTTCTGGGTTATCCATAAACTCTGGGAAGGAGCACTTAAATGGATTTTTCGTAACACCACGAAGCTGATAGAATGCCTGGGTATCACGATCACAAGATGCTGAAAGGTTGGATGCTGCAGATTCTCCTTCTACGATGAAAAGTTCTCGGAAATCATGTTTCTTTTCGTTGTTACATGGAATGAAGTTTTTCATTCCATATTTGGTAAACGCATCAGAACGGGACACTTTTCCAGCCTCACGTTCTCTTTGAAGATTGATTCGCAGTCTTGCGCTAGTACGTACGTTCTTTACATACTCATCGAGAATCGATTTATTCTCGGAAAAGAACTGATCAATGGCCTCGGACAGTACCTCCTTAATGTAAGGGATCAGTTTCTTGTTGTCAATCTTTTCTTTGACGTTTCCAACGAATCCGACTTCTGCATTCGTATTCAGATTCATGTAGCATACCAAACCAGTTCGAACATCATCCCAAGTTGGTTTGTATTTTTCCCAATCGCTGTCGTTCATTTTCTCTTTCGCTGCTGCGATAATGTAACGGCAGAATAACTCATCGAACGTATCCTGATGAATACCTCCTTGAGTTGTGTGTGTAAAGTTGCAATAAGAGTCATACACCGTAATAGTATCCGGTATATAACAAGCCACGATCTCGAAATCTAAGACTCTCGTAACGTCCTTTGTCACATTCTTTGGATTGCCTTTCTTATCTAAGACGAAGGATCTTGCGCGCTCTGCCCATTCGTTATGACAAGTCATGTGACACATAGAAGAATGCTTATCATCTGTTACGGTTTTCTTAATGATATTCTCAAATGGCTGGGTTTTGATTTTTTCTCGGCTAAGAAGTTTTGTACCTTTCCATTCTTCAACTACGATTTTAATCTTATGCTCTGTTGGAATCAGGTACGATTGTAATTCAATCCATTCTTTGACTTCAGAGAATGGAATCTGTGTATTTGCTCCCAGGTATTTCGGTGACGGAATAAAACTGATGACACAGCCATGTTTCTTGTCGTTCTTCTTAATTGGGAACTTTTCATCTTTCACTTTTGTACCGTCTTTAAATTCGATGTAGTGTCGAACCTTTTCTTTCTCACGGCAGGATTCAATCGAGAAATGTGTTGACAACGCGTTTACAGCTGTCAAACCTACACATTCAATGATGCAGATCATATTCTCATCCAACAAGTTCTGTTACCAAACTTCTTGGAGCTATCCGTTTCGGTTTCCCTATCGATACTCGCTTCGTGTAGTATTTCAACTACCTTATTTTCAATCCACCTGATCTCTCATTTAGATATTTCTATCATCATGGATGTCTAGCTTTTTCTGATCGTTGAGCCCATATCTCATCACTGTGAGATACTTTGCTGCGTCGATTCTTCCAATTATAACCTTGGTTACCATATCTCCGGAGTTACCCTTTGCCCCAAGTCTGTCACCACACTTGGTTGGTAGTTATAATCCTTTTCGGAAGTCCCCGCAATTAGGATAGTTTGTCCGATCGCTTACGCGATTTTGGGGCTAGCCATTAACCCGAATTCTCCAGATGTTACACCGGATTGGTCTCTGAAGAATTTTGATCCCGACTGAATTTTCGTACAAAAGATGTCCATGGGATAATCCGCTTCCGGAAACCCACGTCCATCATCTTCACAAGTTAATTTATCTGTAAGTGTATCATATGTGACGAGTACTTCCTGACCTGGGGAATCTTTATCCATATCTTCATCGATAGAGTTCTGTACGACTTCTCGAACAAGATGGAATGCTCCTTCTGGGCCATACTGCTTGATATACAGATTGGTCTTGGTCTGAATCTTGGAAATATCGTCTTCAATGTAGAACATTTTTACATCTGACATTGTTTTGTAACCTCACGTTCTAGTATTTCCTGTATTTCAGGATTACAAATTTGTTGTTTTGAAAATAATATGCTAACCCTTAGCAACCCCTAAGACCGTGAGTAGGAAGCACATATAAAAAGAAGATGGAACACACAAAGGTGTCCATCTTCCCAAATAAGTACTTTATCAGCTACGTTCCCACTGTCCGTATGCGGAACCAGATTTGGAATCATAGCCATTGTTTCTCTTTTTCTTCTTAGCTGCCTTTGTCTTGCTGTAGATTTTGTTTTGTCTTGCAATGACTTTCGGAAGCTTATCTAAGATGATTAAAGACTGCTGATACATATCTACGGTTTTCTGATCTACTGCACCACAAGCCTGAGCTGTCCATTTTGCCAGCTGGATAGTATTCTTTACTGGCTTCACATCATCTTTCATTTCTTTCTTAGTTTTGGATTTGTATGCGAATGTCTCATGGCACATACGGCATGTGCAAGTTCCATCATTGTGTACGATAACACGAGATTTCGGCATACCATTCTTTTTCAGATCATGATGCATACAACCTGTCAGCACGCGTTCTTTCTCATTCTTGGAAGCATGTTTCACTTTGATCTCTCCATGCTTGTTTACGTGCTTTGCTGCATTCAGTGTCTGTTTGTAAACGATCATTTTCTGACGACCATTTTTGCGATTACGATTTCTACTCATTTGTGAGTCCTCCTTAAATATAATAAAGTGATTTGAATCTTTTGATTCATTAAAATAATATATGTCTGTATTTAAAATCTCAATTTGATTTAATACAGCTTAAATGTACGGTTCCATCCCTATCCTGATACAGGTTAAATACATACAAAATATTTGCCCCTTTGATTACCTGCAATGGGAGTTTCAATCCCATTTGTGTGATGGCACGTACTTGCTTACCGTGCGTATGTTTTCGGACTAACGCTAATAGGCGGTCACGATCTTTTAGAGTTTCCTCATTGACACACACGACATCTTTATTACAGATGCGCACGCGTTTCTTTAAATACCCGTAGTATTCCGGCGTCGTGAAATATACGGAGGTCAGAAAGGTATTCTTTTCACACACGCATTTAAAGCCCAACAGTGATTCTTGATCTCTTGCACGAGATTCCTGAATCCGTTCGATGATACGGGATTTCTCTGCTGGGTCTTTTACATTCACCGATTTGGTTTGTAAGTGGGTATCTTTGGTGTCTTTAAATCCAATGGAAATCTGTCTGGCAGCATCTTTCTTTCTGTCGTACACAAAGAGTGTCAACAGATCTTTGGCACCGCGGATTTCTAATTGCTCCCTGGTTAAGACCGCCACGCAACCCTGATAATATCCTTTCTTGTGATATGTATAACGGATCTGATAATTCGTTTTAAAATCCACGATCTTGTAATTTTTCATTACTGTCACGTAGACAACGATGCGTTCGCTTACATCTCTCGCTTTCGTCGGATCTAACTTACGAAAGATCGGATTCATGTTGGATGTATTGTTACGCCAGATTTTGTCGTTTCCAAAATTGTAACACTGAATTGCATCTGTTCCCCATTCATAGACCAATTCGTCTGGATTTTCAAAATCTTGTGAGAGGCGGATCCTTTGTCCCAGATCCGCTTTCTCGTAAAAGTAGAAGTCACCCTCCTTGATGAGCTTCCATTTATCGGAGACGTGTCTTGTGTCTCCTAACACCACGTTGTACAGCATAGATGTCGAGTCCCCTTTTTTGTTATTATCTGCCAGTCTTCATGAATTACATGAATTTCTCAATGGTTGGGTCTTTCACAATCATGGCTTTTATACAAGTCACAATATTCTTGTACTCGTTCTCGCCTAATGTAGAAAGAGAATATCTTCTGTTGCAGTCTCTACCGTTGGCGTCATCACGTTTTCTACCAGCGACATAAAGACGTAAGATTTCCTGGATATCCTGAACTTCCATTTCGTTCATGGTCTTGAAAATCCAGTTTGTTACATCCACATAGAATTTCTTCTGTGAATCATTGAGTCCGCCATAGAACTCTTTCTTTTCCAGCAGAGCAATGACAATCAGGTCTGTCCAATACTCGTTTGGAATCACATGTTTAACGATGGTGTCAAACGGAATTTCCATGGTTTTAGCAGCACTGTATAATACATCAAATACTTCTTTGATTCTAAAAGATGTAGAATAACGCAGGGCGTTTTCACATGGAATTACTTCACGCAGGTTTCTTGCAATGTCTTCATTAACACCTGCTTTGACAAGTTTCTTAATCTTTTTGCCGACCAGCACATCGATCAGATCATAATACATATCAAGGGAAACCATCTCTTTGGTCTTTCCTTCAGATCTGAGTTTGGCATTCTTTTCGCTGGTACGTTTAATAGCTTCACGTAAGAAGATCGGGAACAGTTCGAGGTTTCTGTAATCCTCGCCTTTCTGGACCTTTTTGGTGAGACGTTTTACGAAGTCCTTATCTGAGAATTTCTCCAGGATTCCATCTGCGATTTCTTTAGTCTTCTGATCACGTTTGAATCCTTCACGGAGCATCCAGTAGATGACTGTCGGGAATTTCTCCATCAGAAGATCAAAGAACTCTTTCTTTGCTTCTTTCTTAGAATCCCAGCCGGATTTCTTTTTGTTTTTCTTATAGAACTTCTTAAACTCGCAGGTTGCGAAAATCTCGGCATCGTTGAATACCTCTTCTCTGCGTGGTCCATTGTTGTTTCGATTTCTGTTGTTTTTGCTCATGATTAGTTCTCCTTTTTGGCTATTCATAGTTTCAAGTTAAACAAATGTGAGACCCCCGATAAGTTATTATCGGAGATCTCACTGATGTCAGGTTATTTCATCAAACTCCGAAGCTGTTGAAGAGGTCGTCCATATTCAGGTCTCCACCTTCCTCATCCTTGCTGTCTCTGGTTGTGTTAGAACGTACCATGTTACTTAAAGTATCAATTTTGCTTTCATCGAGCGCAGACGCTTCTTCCTGGATACGCTGGCGTTCCTCGATCTCATTGATACGTTCTGTAATCTTTGTGATCTTGTCATTAACCGGTGATAAACCAGTCATGATAAGATATACGGAGTTTGGTTCCTTCTTATCCTCATTGATGTATGTGTGCAAGAACTCATTGACAGGTTCGCCAATCAGTTCATGTACACGAGGAATGTGTACATTGAACTCTGCTGAGAACTGCTCAGACAGATTAGAAATGACACCAGTTGCCATAACTTTCTGGTCACGCTGCAGCTCCATATGTGCATTGTTCTTAATAGCTTTGATAAGACGTTCCTCTAAGGAAGCCTGATCAAGGTCTTTTTCTTTTACATCTTCCACACGAGCAACTACGATTCTTCCTGGTGAAGAAATCAGACGCAGTCCATCTTCGGTATCGATGCTGTCATAACGAGTTTCTTTGTTGTACAGGCCCATTAACACTTTAATGTCTTCTACAACTTCGTTGTTCACATGTTCCATCATCTTATGAGATGGCATGTTATCAAAGTTGTCATTGTCATAGAGCATGTAGTGTACATTCTTAATATTGCCGTACAGCTCTTTTAAGTACTCCAGTGTATTTACCTGTGCGGTCAGTGCCTCAGATTCTACCGGTCCAATACCAATTAAGATAAACAGAGTGTCTGGATAAATCTGTGACAGAGCACTTAAGAGTAACGGTGTAACACCAGATCCTGTTCCACCACCTGTAGATCCGCATACAAATACGACTTCTAATGTGGAGCAGAATGCTTTCATCTCCTGGTCGTTAATGAGTGCCAGGATAGAATCTTTTAAATAAGTTTTTGCAAGAGTTCTGTTCTTGCCAGCTCCCTGAGATTCACCTTTCTTGTCAGTGATCAGGAACTTCTTTACGGTTTCTGGAATGGTATCCAGGTCTTTCTGTGAGGAGTTGATTGCTACTACCGGAAGATCTGCGATTTTTGTCTGTGCGATTGCTGCGATCTGATTTCCTGTGTTTCCAACTCCAATAAATCCAACTTTTAACATGTTTGATATCTCCTTTCAATTTGTGGATTTTATTCGCCGATTATGTATCTGGTTTTTCTCTCGGCACAAAAATAATGTATAACCATCAAAAGAAAGTGGTTTTTAGGCCACTTTCTTTAAATGACAGCTATCATATAGTTTACGTAAAAGCAAGAAATTAGCTACCATAAACACGATAGATGATGTTAAGGTCCTTATTCAGGACAAGGAACTCAACTGGGATGTTGAGCTTAGAGAACAGACGAACGTCACGATAATCGCCATCGATGTCATTTTCGTCTGTACGATAGAACTCACCAGAGTACAGTGCCAGTGTATTGATTCTGGTTCTGTCTTTCTGTTCCAGATTGATAAACCACTCTTTGACGTCTTTTTTACTAACACGTAAAAGCATCTCTGTAAAGGTTTCTACAGCATTGATACCGGTGTTATTCTCCCAAACATCTGCAGAAGAAACCAGAGTTTCTTTTTCGTACTCTTCACCAGTCTTCCAGATGTGTTTGATCTGAGCTGGCTGTTCAAACTTCTTTAAGTAATATCCGATGGTTCCATCTGTAAAAGTCTTCTTTCCGAAGTATCTTTTACGTTCCAGTTCAGTTAACTGCGCTGCAGTATATCTAAATGGAACCATGTTTCCACGGATAGTCAGACCATCAGAAGAAACCTTCGCCATTTCAATGGATTTCTCACGATAGTCTGTCGGATGGACAGTGATATCATTCTCAGCAGTTCCAGTGATACCAACACCAAATAACCAAACACGATTACCTGGACGATAAAGAGTTACCTTTGGTCCATCTGGTGTTTCATATGTATCTGTCGGAGGCAGAGAATCTGGATGTCCGATACCTGTTTCAGAATACAGGGTTGGGATCTCGATCTGGGTGCATTTTTCACCGTATATCTGTTCCATAGTCCACTGAACACCACCAATGACAACCATGTTGCTTTCATGCCAAGAGGTATCTGTTAAAGTTGTTTTTCCAAATGGAGACTGTGCTCTTACAAAGTCTCCAAATCCACCGATAACCTCGGTGCGTTTCCACATGCCACTATGCGGAGTTGCCTGTGGACCGTTCTCTTTTGCGTAGAGAACCTTATCTTCAAAATGAAGCTTGTCATCTACGTTAATGGTACGTGGTACCGTTACATGTCTAACTTCAAGTTCCATAATAACTCCTTTCAAGTTCTATTTTCTTAAAATCAATGTTTTTTGGCTCAATCGCTATACCATTTGGCAACGATCTTGTCAGAAAGTTGTAATTTGTCGGTTGCATGTACTTCAGATTCTAAGTGAGCGGTATCAAATAATCCAAGGGCATTCTCATATGGAGCACCTGCTTGAATATATTTTTCGATCACTCGGACTGCATCACCATTAAAGAGGATATCCGTACGATCAATGCAATACAGATAAGAAATGATTGCAAACATGTCTCGCATCTTTAACGTATCCTTCATCTTATACTCTGCAATTGCACGAGTAACTACATCAGACAACTTAAAGTTGAGGTGTTCTCCTACCTGAATAAGTTTCTTCATGTAAGGGATCTCATCAAAGAGTCTCAAGATGTTTTCGTTCTTGAAATCACAAATAAAGATTAAGTCCAGTCCAAGAAGATCAACCGTTAAGGATTTAAAATACCGGATCATCTTAATCAATAACGCTTCCAGAGGAGTCTCTGTATCATTACGTAAGTACAGCATATCAATATCATCGATGTAATCTTCCAGTTTGAAGATGATATGATCGATGTAGTAGTATAACATATTTTCGCTAACACGGATATTTTCGTTTTCGGTATTTAAGGTATCATAGTTGATCTGGATCGTTCCATAATCAACGTCTTTCTGGAAGTCATCAATGGTATAATTATCACCATCCAGTTTGTTGTCTTCCAGATACTTCGCATACTGATTCTCTAAGTCTACCTTAAATAAGCAGCTATAAAGCTTCGGGTTGATATAGTAGAGATATTCAAAGTATGTCCATGCCGTACGTTCATTTTTCTCATCCTCGGAATTGATTGTGAAAATCTCTTTCATTTCACGAGCATAGTACGCTGTACGATAAAACTCTTTTAATGCTTCATATTCTTGACGAGAATGTGTTTCAGATAACTTATATGAAATCCAGTCGGATAATCCACGTAAGTTCTTAAACATCTCGTTGAATGCTTTGACTTTCTCTTCGTTTGTTGCATCACCATCGATAGAAAGAATAGATAAGTAGTTGCGAAACTTCTTGTAATCGTCTTCATTTAGATTATCAAGGACGTTTCGAAGAACCTTTTCACCTTCTTCGTTTCCTGGTTGAAGAAGATCAAAGTCAAATCCAAACGCATCAACAGTAAAGTCCTGGTTATCAATGTCATGCATATACTCAAGGACATTCAAAACCTGCGTTGGGATCGCAATAATTTCTCCCCTCAGGTGATGCTTTTTACAGAATAAGCACTCCAGTAAGATTACACAATCGAACATCGTGACTTTCAGATCTGGATCGATCTTTGGTAATGTGAATGTGATACTAGATAACTCTTCACGGAATTTCATCAGCATCTTTAGCACCATGATGCATTCATACATCATCTCAGTCATTGAGTAGTTAATTCCAAGACTGATGTACTTACTTTCCACGTAGTTAAACTGGGTTTCCCAAAGTTCTTTATAGAGTTTGGAATCTTCCCACCAGAATGGATCATCTGTTGTGATCTGGTCGTAATCTTCACGATTGACGTTCGAATAGAAAGATTCCATAAAATTTTCATCGTTTAGTTCCAGTTTCTGGAAAAACACATCGAACATCTTATCGTAGTCTGGAACAGTATCTACTTCACCAGTATCGTTATTAAACATCTTTTTGTATGCGATGATTGGTGCACCGTAGACATCATATTTCTGAACCTTGCATAAATAATACTTATAGATGTTGATTCTAGTAAATGAAAGAAGGTCACAAATGTCATACAGACATTTATTCGTTGCTTTCCACTGAATCAATAAGTTCAGATCTTGCGTAATCTGTTTCTGCTGGATGTCATCAATGCTCATATCATACGGAACGCCATATGCTTCATACAGCATACGGATACCAGAATCTCTAAAAAATTCACGGTTAATTCCAAGTGGCATTGCGCGTTGAACCAGATGCCAGATTGCCATTAGCATGATGCACATACCAATGAAGTTATCGTAGTATTCGATAACCTTGCGGTGTTCTCTCTGATAAATAACGGTCATAAAATATAACCGGCATTCTTCATAGATACGCTTAAACTCGTCGTATTCGATGGTTTTTAATGCTCCCTGATTCATGTACATGATCTCAAAGTTCTTTGCGTTTCTGGCATCTTCAATACTGATTCGCTTAGATCCAATGTATCGTACATATTCGTCATAAGGGTGCTCTTTGTAGATTTTATCTAAGATACCAAGACCTTCTAATGCATGAATTAAGTAATCGCCATGTCCTGGTTCAATAGCGTTATAATGATCTTGGATTTTATGTATCGGGATGTCTATATCAATCTTGTATCGTTTCGCAATAGATGTTGGAACGTAATACCAAAACTTTGCTTCACGGTCAAGAGGAGGTAGACCATTTAAACATCGGTAATATTCGTTCTGCTCTTCGAAGGTATCCAGGATATTCTTTCGACGAACTTCCAATAACGGCTGATGATACATCTGGGGAATCTCTGTATAGCTCCCCTCACGTACCAGTTCAATTAAATGCAGAGAATGCATCAGTCCTGCTTCTCGTACATCATCTTCGTCATAGTCTGTATAGGAATAGAAAGTATCAGTCTTATTCTTCGCAGCGATGTACTGATCTGCCCACATTTTTGTTTCCATGGTCTCATACATCTCGGCTTTTACCTGAAATTTGATGATGGCTTGTTTTACAATTCGTTCAAAGTCTTCATATAAATCCTCCAAAGGGTTCGTATTATCAAGGTCGATGTTTCGTGTCATAAGTTGTTCACCACCTTTTTTGTACGTTTAATTGATTGTGCCAGATTTCGAAATCCAAATTTTGATAATAAATTTTATTTGTAACTGTAAGGTAATGCGACCATATACATGATATAACTCATCTCGGTCAATATGAACCAAAACATTACGATTTGTTGAGCGGGAGCTCCTTAAATAATTGAATTGTGGATGTACGGAGGCGCTTTGCTGAACGTGATTACTAGCCTCTGAAACAAGAATTTCCTTTCAAGTGATTTGAATGTATCTGGAAAAGTTTCGAGATCTGGGGTCGCATGGCATTTTTGAGACATAATAAGAGACCAACACCATCACACGGTGTTGGTCTCACTCCTGTCACTAAGAACTTATAACAGTTATAACGATTTATTAAGCGAGTATGGTTTTTTTGATTTCATCAATTTTCATACTAGGGAGCTTTGGATCCCTTGCTTTCTTGCAGAAGTATATGAATATTTCCTTAAAGGTACGAAGTTTGTATCAGTATAGTTCTTTCGAGGAATCATTTTTCCCATACTTGCTCATATAAAAATCATTTGTTTCCATAAAGAAGAGAGACCAGTTGCCTTCGTGGTAGCTGGTCTCAACTCCGTATTTATAATTGGCACAATATCCTAACGTAAAGGAGGAATCAGTTATGCCAATCACATTACCTGACATTATCTACAAACAAGAACGTGATGGGTCTGCCGTTGTAGACTCCGATCAATCATATTACCAGATTCCATTCAACAAAAGCAAAGAATATTTTGAAAGTTTATCTAACTGGACAAACTTCGTTAAAGGTGTGGAACGAGAAGTTCGTGGATCTGATAAATACTCCAAATACATCTCTTATCTAAAAAAAGAGTGTAAATTGGATCATTGTATGGTACTTCGTAATATTGACGATGATGATGCAGATATCGAAATGCATCATGGACCGATCCTAACCTTGTTTGATGTTTGTGCCATTGTAACCGAATATTTCCTAAAAAAAGGATGGAAGACAAATACATTCCGAGTAGCAAAGCAAGTTCTACAGGATCACCATGATAATATGATTCAGGTAGTTATGCTTAGTGCCACCATTCATCAAGAGGTGCATGCACATAATATCTTCATCAACTATCATCAAGCATGGGGAGATATGAATAAGTTTATTAATAAGTATCGAGATGCGATCAGTGATGATTACAAGTACAAGATCAATCGGTATCTGGATAAATGCTTACTTCACGATACAAATGATAACGACGTACTTACACTCAGCAAGAATCTGTTTAAAAACGACGTTAAAGAATAAAAAAAGAAGAGTCTCAGTTAATTCTGAGACTCTTCTGTTGTTGTGTGATACTCGTTCCGATCTTCAGCAATCCAGATCGGAACTACGATACGCTGACCAGCCTGAAGGTGATAGGTTGCTTCAGTTCTGTCCAGACCGTTATAGTTGATGATGCGGTTTACAACATCATCAACGGTTTCACTTGAATTATACTGCTGGATGTAATTCTTGGCAATTAATCCAAGTGACTCACCGAGTTTCACTTCATGGTAGTATTCAACGAATACACCATTATGTGTTGGTGTGTACACGATTTCTTCCGGTGCTGCGTTTGCTTTCTTAATGTTTAAAGCAACGCCTGCAACTAATAAGGCAGTTATCGTTACAATAACGCCTGCAAGAATCATTCTGTTTCTCATAACGCGTTTGCGTTTGATTTCTCTTCTTCTTGCGATCTCTGCCTGTCTACGTGCTTTCATCTGTTCTGTTGTCATCATTGTCATAATGATTACCTCCTCTTATGTATTAAAATTTTATTTGGTTTCACAGATTCACGAAAATTATATATCAATATCTGGTAGGACTCTACGGCTGTAACAGCTTCTTAATTAACCAAAGGAGGTTTTATCAATGGTAGACAAATTCTTATTACAGAACCGATTATTCGCAATTATCACTGCCATTGTGATACTTGCAGTACTTATGACTTTATTATCAATTAAGAAATACTTTGATGCAAAAACAGCACATGAGATCTCTGAATCTGCCTTAGACATTAAGAAATATGAATGGGTCGTAGGACCAGAGAATCCATCAAATAAGCGTGTGGATCCGGTGCATATACGAATGGAAGGAACCACCAGACTATTTGAATTAATTGACGCAATGATTGCAAACGAAGTCGCAGCAATTCTTTTTTCTTATACAACGATTAGCAAGGAGTATCCATTACAGAAATTAGATGTCGATATCAAAGAAGGAGCCACCAATGTGATGAATGGATTATCCAAAGAAAACTTATTAGACAGCAACCTCTTTGTCACGCATGTCTATATTTCACAATACATTATGCGTGTAATGACACAAGAATTAATCGACAAAGCTCGTGAATACAATGGAAGTCGTAGACAAAAGGCTATGACTGATGAATAAAGGAATTAGAACCAAGAGAGCGTATCTCTTGGTTCTAATTCGCAATTGTTAGTAACTGTAACTTTATAAATTACCGCGTAGGGACCCATCTGATCCCAGTATGAAGGATAATCAAACACGTACAAAGATTGTACATTGTTAGATATATAAAAGTAAATAAGTCTGTTATTCACTTACTATAACGTTACTCCAAAAGTAGAAAATTAACCTTCTGTCACTAATGGAGTTGCTTCGATATCGTACTGCCATGTGAACTGATGGATCGCACGAATTACGTACGCATCATACATGGAGTTGTGTTTTAATCCTTGTGGAGCGTTCTTGATATGAGAAGCGAACTCATCACGATCTAAGTTGAATGCTTCAAAATACGGATTAAATGCATAAGTAGCAGCTCCGTCTGGGATGTTTTTGTTGGTTTCATCTGCATTGTTCTTACAGAGATTGGAAAGATCCATATTGATATCAACTGCAACGGGAGCAATCCATTCTGGCATATCCAGAGCAGATTTCCAGAGAAGGTCAATTAATAAGACCATGTCATAATGACAGCAGTCTGATACAAACTGAATACCAGCCTGGCTATGTTTATGTACATAGTCTAACCAGATTAAGAGATTCTGACGAATTTCTTTGGATGTACCCTTAATCTGCCAATGATCACCTTCCAGTACCGTTGTTGGATTAGACATCTTCTGCAGAACGTTTTTGAATACCCATTCGCTGATCACCTGCATATCATAGTCTGTGAACTCCGCATAAAAGGAATGTCCTTCCGCATCACATAAACCGATTGAAAGAAGCTGCGCATCTCTGGTAAGTCCTGTAAACTCACAATCAAAGTATACGTACATTTTTGGGTCTACAACCAGTTTTTTTGGTTCTCCGTCTGCTACTGGGGTTTCATCGACAATTGTATTTACCGGTTCATTCTCATCATCCACGAGGATGTTTACACCGTCAACAATCTGTTCCATGTTGGTAGTCCTCCTTTAAGTTTATTAGATCATTGTAATCACCCAAAAAAAGAAGAGGACAATTGTCCTCTTCTTCTATTTATCGAAGTGATACATACCGATCCTTTCGGTATGGTTTTGTTTCATAAGCGGACCCGCAGGTCATACATATAAAATCACGTTTAAACCACGTCTCTCCTGCCTGCCAGAAATGTGGCGCTGACGTTTCTTTTTCACTCTCCAGTAATCCACGATTATAGTATTCATCCACGGATTCACCCAAGCGTCTCATATTCAAGATGTCACGCTTAAATTCTGAAGTGTTCCCAGATTCCTGGGCCTTTAAGAACTTCTCTTTCTGTTTGGTGTAAAACTCAACAGGGTTTCGCTCCATACAAAACGGGCAAACTAATACCGGTGTAAGCGCTAATCGTTCTTCAGTCATATATCCATCAGATAACTTCAATCCTTCTTCCGGATTTGCTTTACGAAATCGTGCTCTCATATATCGATTTCGTTTTGTAATATTCGGAAAATAGTGTACATTAAATAATTTCATAGGGATACCTCCATTAATAAAAGACAACCGGAATGTCATTCTCTTTTAAGATATTTCTGGCTTCCGGTGTAATACGTTCCATTTTACTAGCTACAAAATCCAAGCGTTTCTCTCTTGGACGCCGGTTATTCTCATTGACTAAATCATATGCATCACGTTCTGTAAAGCATTCTTGTAAAATAATATAAAATCGATCAGTTATGGCACTCACTTTCTGTTCCTCCATCGTTAAATCGCATCAATCGAACTTCCCATGGGAAGTAAAATTTCAGTGTACATCCATCTTTTGATTCTACTGTATCTTCCATAATTTGTATTGCTTTAGTTAACCTATCTTCGATTTTTCCACTTTCGTAGAACTGTTTTGATGTACACCATGAACGACAACAAGATTCTCTGTCCGTATCAAATACAATCGATACCTTGTCAATATCAACAGCTTCCAAATCCTTTCTAAGAATTAAACGATACATACGATCGTGAATAAAAGGACGACAGATATGAACGTAGGTAGTTAATAAATCCAATAAAATTGTATACATGCGATTGTACCACTTGAAAAGTTTCTTATCCATCTCATCCTGTAATTCACGTTCCCGTTTTTCCATCACATAGTCTACACTCTTAAAGTATAAGTCTGCACGGGTTTTCTGTCTAGTTACACCAAGTGCATCATAGATACTAAGTAGTTCACTTTTCATTGTAAGTAAACGATCGGTATACAAGTCATAATTTCCAAATAGTCCACTAAACATCGAAATCGGGGAATCATGATTGTCTAGTACATTCACAATCCTGGATGCTTTGGAGTCTGGTCCTTCCGATTGTGCGATTCGTATCCATGCATTCGCTGGCTTCAATTCTTCAAAGGCATCATAAACTTTCTGCAAATATTGATATACTGCAACATCAATTGGTTTAAAGATGTCTTTCTCAAAATTCGTTAATTCTTTTATATGACCATATACAACATATCGGCCGGAAGGATCTTGGTGATCAAACGTTTCTCCAGATCGAATCAGATCATCCAGAACCACACGATCACATTTCGGAATCATAAATGTCATCAAAGCATTTATATTTGCATTTTCAATACGATCGACTGGTGAATACCAATTAATCAAGTGAGATGTCGATGTGACTTGGTTTTCACGATCAATCGCAAATGTCGGATCTGCAAATGGTAACGGAGAACGTAAATAATACAATGCAATATGATCAATATAGTCCCACCAAAGTGAGACTTGATTTTCAAATCGACTCATTGGTGCCTCCCAGTTTCATAAAATAAATACTGCTCATTCCGACTGAGCATGGGCCCTGATTGTATTCAATAGCATCAGATCCCTCAAACTCCGCGTCATTTAAATTATTAGAACCTTTTGGAAGAGATGTCATACTTACTGTGATTCCATAATCGGATCCATTTTTCATCTCTCGTAAAGCATTGAGAACCTCTTCTCTACTATCATCGATGCGAAGAAATCTCTGGTTTCCATAGTGCATGACATGCGCGTAGATTTTTCGATAGAATGGTAAGAAGCAGTCCCTGTAAAGACTAACCACTTCACGTTTGGCACCATCCATTCTATATTCTTCGCAAAATCTGTTGGTATCTCTATACAAGTAATAGATCGCATCCGGATCCGTCAGGTGAAGTGGCTCATATAATTCTTTAACCAGTAAATCATTTAATTTCGTTAATAAATACAGATATTCTTTGTCGGACGGTCCAGCCATACGACGAAACTCTTCTGCCTGATAACTGGTATCAAAGTTTGGATCATCATCTAACTGCTCGTACAGCTGATGCATTAGCGCAGTTACAGTACACTTATGATACACTGGGAGCATGCGTAATCCATTAAAGAATTTGTGACATGCTAATCTTCCCACTTCAATCATAGCAATCGTATCTTTCGTACGCTGTTCAAAATTGCGAATTGTTGATACGTATACCGATGGTTTATATGCTTTATTGATGATTGGAAAGTCATACGGTAAAAGCGTTAATGCAATATTTACATCGGCACAATCTTCAGACAAAGCACCCTCAATAGATAAGTCATTATACCCTTCAGTGATGTCGCTTGTATCTATCAAACCAGCTAACGCACCATCGGTACGCTTGTTTAAAGCAAATGGGCAAAAGCTGTACTGTAAGCCTGTAACTGTAATAGCCATAGTCATGATGGATGAATTAACTTTATACTTGTGGTATACATAGCTCCAGCAACTATCTAACGACGTACGTAAAGCGTCTTCATATTTCATTTATAATTACCTCCTTAGATCAGAATCTTTGCTAACCTGCAAAGAATCTGATAGTTATATGATATATCTAGTTCGGAAACACGGTCATCCCACCATTCCTCTGCGGTCTCATTTCTTATTGAACGATAGGAAGATCCTTGATCAAACTCCCGATAATAATCAAGCGGGAGTTCAAGATTCTTATAATGATCAATCATTCTTCGAAGATAACGGATTGCATCAATGGTGTTTCCGGTTTCCATTTTCCGTATAAAGATCGTAAAGAACGTCAGCATCCCATCTTTGTGTAATGGAACGATTTCATCTTTGATTCCTTTCACATCGATGATATCTGGTGCACGATAGAAAAGTTCGATCTTTCGTTTCCCAACTCGTAAGAATGAGGAGTACACGTTCTTTGGTCGAAACTCAATGTATTCTCCGAATTTATTATGCGGACAATTTCTGGTCACAAAGATGGCATCTTTACGGACATCTAAAATATCCGTTTCCTCTAAGTCATTTAACCGATAGAATTGCTCACGTGCTGCAGCGAATGCTTCTTTCTTTGCTTTTACAAGTTCTTTATTCGTACGTTCCATACGTCCAATAATGACGTCCTGTTCGTGTTTGGATCGATAGCTTTCGATCTTGTCAATCGTCTCTTTTGGAAGGAGCTGGTACTCCTTGATTAAAGAGAGACCAGCTCGTTTCATATCATATTCAATGATCTGACGGTTGAACAGAAACGGAATCGTAGCATTCGTCCACGAGTCTTTCTGTGCAAATGTCAACAGGTTCATCGTGTTTCTCTCCTTTCAGAATAGCAATCGCTTCGGCTTCTTCCTTCTTGTCTTTCTCGATTAACTCTGGATTTTCAACGGTATCTTTAAATCTCCAGCCCTTGCAAGTATCTGGAGTATCGTCACATGCATATGGACAATCTGCATATAATTTACCAAATTTCTCATCTTTCTTACAATCACTACAGCAGATCTTTAATCCTCTTGGACAACCAACAGAACATACGGTATGCCCTTTACTATAGGATACATTAGATTTGTAGAAGTTTTTGAAATCCTCATTTACATAGCATTTCGTACAAATTACAGATCCGTTTTTACTGTACTGACACAGAAAACAATCATTGGATTCGCACATCTTTTCAAGCGTATATGTAAAGTTTTGAATGAATGCATCCAGATCGATGAAATCGTTGTCCCACTCTTCCTGTGTGGTCTCTGGTCTAGTATACATATCGCTGAATCGTAATCCATCATTTGGAGCCGTTTTCATTACGTTATAAATTTCTTCTAACGGTTTCGTTGCCAGTTCTTCATCACTGAATTTGGTACGCATCAGTACCTTGGTATAGTTTAATAAATGAAATCCCGGTTTGTCGTCCAATACCTCACGGAAAAAGTCGTACAGTCCTTTATCGGTTTTTTCGATGACCAATAAATCGCACCAATAAGACTTTATCATATGGGACTGAAACGCTTCTCGCGCTTCAGTCATAACATCGTCTGCTCGAAATGGTTTGTTTCCTGGTGACATCTCATACAGTAACTTTGCATACGCTCCCATCAGTTGTCTCATACTAAATTCATAATATTTTGCTCTCATAATTCATTCCTCCTAATCTAATGCCGGTAATTCATCGGCAGTTAATGATAAATACAAAGCAAGCATTTCCTGCTTGCTTTCTTGTTCCACATAATAACCGAATTTCTCAAGTTTCTTCTTGAGCTTCTTCTTCGGCCACTTCTTAATCTTCTCGCGCATCTCCATTTTGTACGCCGGATCTTTTTTCTCATCTTCCTTGAGCTGTTGATTGATTGGCTCAACGATGGAAAAGACTTCGTCTGGGTCATACTCACAAATCTTACATTTACCTTTGACGTACTTTAGGTAATCGTACACAGGATATTTGAACTCTTTCATGATGTACTGAGCCAGTACTTTTGGATACTTTTCGTGTTTGTCTTTTTCGCTGTATAAGAAGACAACGTTGTATCCTTTTGTCAAAGATCCATGTACCAATGTACCAAGAAAACTTCTACAATCATCCAGCTGATTCATATATGCGCGCTTGTACTCTTCCCACTCAGACGCCCATAATACTTCAGGCCGCGGAAAGAGATATTTTGAAGCATAAATAATCGTTGGATACTTCTCCTTGTCAGAGACACGGATGGAATCAGCCATGATAATATAATATGCATCCAAAATTCTCCAATCTTCTTCGCGGTCTAAGTAGGTCTGAAGGAAGGTCTTGCCATTCATATAGAACAGCATGACCATCACCTCCTCTTATTTTCTAAATACCGGGACAGATCCCAAGGATGTTACCGGTGATTTTTCCTGTTTTGTTGTCTTACAACCAGCTTTTGCAAGTGCTTCCATCATAGTAGAAGAACCAATGTCACTCTTCGGTTCTTCTTTTGGTTCTGGTGTCGGTTCTGCTTTTGCTACACTAGATGGAACATGCATTTCTCCAACGATTCCGCCGCGAACCTGATCTGCGAGCTCTTCTTTGGTTAAAATCTTTCCGCCGTTTTTTACGACTTCCGATTTATAATCCTGATACAAAGCATCCACTAAGCTAGTTGCAGTATCTTCTTTCGCATTCGGATCAATCAGACTAGAATAATCTGTTTCATCTTCTGCGTACTGATCAATCTGAGATGTCAACGCCATTGGATCAAAATCAATATCTACATCATCGTCCACATCTACGATCTCAGGTGTTTCTACCTGAGATGGTTCTGGATGTGTACCAACCATTTCTTCTGGTTTTAATTCTGTCGTTGGTGCTACTTTTGAAAAGTCTGGAAAGAACGGCTGTACTGGTTCTTCGGTATCATCTTCCAGTTCAGATTCGTCAATATCCTCATCATCTTCGTCTTCTTCATCTGGGGTTAACTTATCAAAGACATCAAAGCATACATCTCTTAACATATCGAAATCATAGATTCCAAAGATATTATCCAGATCTTTATATGTCTTTGGTGTGCCATGTTCAGTTGCACGATGATCATGAATCAGCGTTACGAAATCGATGAGCTTATTGAATGCCGGGAAGCTCATATCATCATCCGGATTGATCCCTGCTGTACGGAATGTGGTTACATAATCTGCATCGTGAGATGGGAACACTTCACGCTGTTCCTGTAAGTGCTCTGCAATCCATACAATCACTAAGAATTTCGCAATTGCTTGTTGTTCTACAATGGATCTGTCCGGGAAGAACTCATCATCATCTAAGAATCCTTTGGATACTGCTTTCACATAGTTGTCAAAATGTCTCTGCTCTGCAGCTGGAATATGATATGCATAGATCATATCTCCGATGCTTTCTCGATTACGAGAATCATAAACAAACTTAAAGTTCTTAGTGTCGATATGATCGATATTCTCAAATGCTTCCATGAAGTTTTTGAGTGTAAAGATCGCAGCTGGATGTTTGGAAGATAAGATATACATCCAAACAGCATCCTGCACTTTCTGCAGATACGTAAGATCTAACGTTACGTTTCCTTCGGTATCTGTACTATACAGCATCTCGCGAACAGCATCCAAATCAATATCGAAATACTTCATATTGATCACACTGTCAATCACACAAGTTGGTGCGATACGATCGTCGATGATCAATCTTCCAAGTTTCTCGATTGGCTCAAAATGCATTGCACAAAATCTTGAGAGTTCTACCCAACTTGGTTTTTCGATCTTTGGTGGTTCTATTGGACTTGGTTCAATCACCGGTTCCTCTGGAATCGGGTATGCATGTTCGATATGGGAAACCTGATAGTCTGGTTCTTCTTCTGCCGCTTCTTCGGCTTCCTCTTCCGGATCTACATCGTCATCGTCATCCTCGTACGCTTCAGCTGGTCCAAACCATCCATCGTTTTCATCACGATCAATATCGACCTGAGCTTCCTCTCCGGCAGTATCAAATGCACCTGGGAATAACTCTTCCAGATCAGCTGGAATGTCTACTTTAGAAACTTCCACAGATCTTTCATTCATGATCTCTTCGACGGAACGTTCTTTCGGACGTTCTTCACTTAAATCACGATCCTCGTAATCTTCCTGGCGTTTTTCTTTCTTGGATTTCTTTTTGCCGTTCTTAGCACCCTGCATCAAGAAATCCATATAAGATGGAGTCACCACAGACTGTGTCTGTGGCGCATCCTCATAAATATAATCATCACGATCATCAACGACAAACGGAGTTCCGTCGTCGTCAATCTCTACGTTGTCACTGACATCACAGCTGACACTTTCGATATCACCCTGTGATTTCATGTATGCTAAGGTATACGGATCTACAAATTCCTGTTTCTTTTTCTTGTTTTTCTTACCCATAATTAGTTCTCCTTTGATTTTGATTTTTGCAACTGATCCCAGATTTCACCATACGGATCTTTCTTCTGAACCTTATCGTACTGCTTAATTTTATCATGTACGGTAAGTTTCTTTTTCTTCGGTTTCTTCTTTTCGAATGACGGCATAAACGCAGGATTATCTTCCACCATCTCAGATGCACTATGCAGTACATAACCAAGACGACGGATATCACCAATCTCTTCTTCCTGTGCCTGTGTCGTTACCTTACGACGAATATCCGCGAATCGATACTTTTTATGGCATCTTGGACAAATCAGATTTACATAGTCTTTGTCATACTGCACAAGAGTTATGTTATCGCAGTTGCATGTAAATAATTTATAACTCAAAGAATAAATGTATGCAAAGTCTAACATGCAGATTTCTTCTTTTCCATCTACCATTCTGATGCCCCAGTTTTTGTAATTGTCTTCATTTACACCGACATCTCCAATCATAAACACATTGGAAATCTCATGTAATATATCACGGATCTTATCTTCAAATCGATGCAGATCCGCTAACGTAAACGGCTGTACATATTCGAACACACCGATCAATCCGTTTGGTAATGCTTCATAGGTTTTACAAACACACCGATCATAACGCTCATATAAATACCGGCCATAGAGGAATTCCCTACGATTGTCAATCATGCCATCTTTATCAAGCGCGATCTTTACAGCCACCATACCCATCGGAGACTGCATATTAATTCCATAACGATTCGTTCCAGAACCTAAGCCCTCGAACTCAATATGATATTTATGCAAGGTTTCTCTTACATAAACGCACTTGGTGTTGTTGTCTTCACCAAGCATGGTAATCTCTGTTAATTCAATCAATGCATCCATCGGGAAAGTATCTTTAATTAAAGAATACTTTCGATGTACGCTTTTCTTTTCCTGCTGGTTTTCCATTATTTATCCTCCCGAATCTGGAAGTGTTTAAATCCTTTAGATGTAAAATCAAGGTTCTCTTTCTTGTATTCTTTCATGGATTTATTTCCATTTCCAGACACGCCTAAGAGAAAATTATCAACGTTTCGCTTCTTTTTCTTCACGCCATCTTTCAAAACTTTTGTTGCTTTCTTATCTTTCTTGGATGGTTTCGATTTTCGCTTCTCTTTCTTTTTCTGGTCTTTCTCAAACTGCTTCCAACGTTCATAACGTTCAGAATCGGAAAGATTACGTTCTCTACCGTCTGGATCTGTCGTCTTGCTAAGAGATTCCATTGTGGATAATCTCTTACGAAGTTCCTTTTCTTTCTGCTTGGCTGTCTTTAAGTACTTCTTGACCTCTCGATCTCGTTCCTGATTATTCCAGAACATACGGATGTTATATCCTGCCTGATCTAATGCTGCTTTTGCGTCTGCATCGTTCTGTTCTTCTAAGGTACGATAACGACCATCCACTTTCACGCGGATATTTCGAAATTCCCATTCCTCAATGTCACGTAAGTAATTCTTGAAGTCTTTCTTGCTCTGGACACTGCCATGAAATTCTGGGACTTCATCCATATCTTTGACGCCATAAACACGGTTGTACTTATCAAAGGTTGCCAGATCATCTGATTCGAAATCAAATACATACTCGGAAGAATATCCACGAATCTGTGAACGCTCTGCCCGATCTGCAACTTCTTTAACGATCATAGAAAGACCCGGATTCTTACTAAAGATCTTCTTCTGTTCTTCCTTGGTCAGATCCATTGCAACTGGTTTATCTTCATAGGTCTTTGGACTATCTGGATCGATCATAGTATCCTCGACATCCTGATAGTCATCAATAAACGCAGATTCAATCATACGTTTATACTGCTCAGGTGAAAAGACTCTTGCTCTCATTTCATCTAGCTCTTCTTTGGATGTAATCTCTGGTAATGGATCCTTTTCGATAAACTCGTTCGGATCTCCATCGCTTAAGATGTACTCCATCAGTGCCTCTTGTGAGATACGTTTTCTGTCTTTTCCCTTATATGCTGGAATATACATTCCGGTTACGTGGATCTTACCTCTAAAGTACAAATCCACAAATTCCTCTTCCGAGTAGACGTCCTGCTTTGCAGCTACGGCATGTAAGAAATTTAAACAATGACGATATGCGATGATATACTCTGGCAATCGTCTGTAATTTCGTTTCTTACCATTGATCTCCTGGAAGAGTTCGTAGAACTGATTTTCATCTTTCAGTTCTTCTTTGGACTTATGGTAGCTGTCTCCATAATCATGGACCACAACTTCGGAATAAATACTCCGTAATTTGTCCAATCGTTTTTGTGAGAACTTAATATGGTCTCTTTCGGGTTTCGCAGATTGTGCTTTTTTGATCTCTTCGGATCGCTGCTCAATCTGCTCTTCGGTGAGCTCCTTTTTTTCCTCATCGCCGAATCCAATTGATGGCATCGTTCTCATCTCCTTTCATAGTTATAGATGTACCTGCTATACTCAAAAATAATGTATAACTTTGATAGAATAGCTTGGTTTAATAAAATCGTTTCCGAAAGTATACGATTTCAATACCTAAACACCGTATTAATGAGGTTTCTTGCACGCGAAAGAAATAGAACTACCTAGGGAACATACAAATTCCCTAGGTAGTTTTATTTATGCTTCTGGAGTTTCTGTAGATGTAATCTCTGCTTCAAACTCCTGTGGAGCTACTTCGCCAGTTGTTTCAGTGGAAACAACCTCAGCGGAAAATCCTGGCATGAGATCACTCATATCCATGCTCTCTCCTGGCTGTAACGGAGTCGGTTCTTCTACTGGTACTTCCTCAGACACTGGCTGCATTCCGATGGTTCCATCTACGAATCCATCTGTTGGAAGTGCTTCATCTACAAATTCCTCTGGATGAGCTGCTCTGTATGCAGCTTCTTCAGCGGCTGCTTCTTCGGCTGCCTGTGCACGCATAGCAGCAACTTTTTCAACTAACCAACGATCCGGTACGTATCCTGCGATAATACCTGGATTCGGCTGTTTTTTCTGCTCATAGCGTCCATGATATTCATTTTCTGGTAAGAGTTCACCTTCTGTTGTTTCAAAATATGCAGCGGCAATTCTCATATTTGGGTAGATTACGGTTGGATAAGTAGCGCTCAGTTCTAAGACAAGCTGTACTTCATCTCCAACGTTCACCATATCGGCAGACTGGTTTACAGAAAGACCAGCTCTTGCTAAGCTGCTAAGGCCAGATACTTTAATTACCAGATCTTTTGCCCATAAGGTCTCGTTGACTTTTACAAGATATACGTTTCCAGGCCATAATACAAATCCATTTTCCGGAATCTCTGTCTGGTAAGTATCCTGATAACGTCCAAGATCCATTAACGGCATTTCACGTAAGTACTGCACATCTGGATCCATCGGCATTTTCATTGCGAAATGTCCATAGTCTTCTGGTCTAGTATCTACAGATGTCTGACCAATTGTGATAGTATCTCCACCACCGGAGAATTCTCCTTCATCTTCCAATTTCACGAATGGATAAAAGGAAATCGTATTTCCTAATGTCAGGTCGATAGAGTTTGGTCCAATCTGAGAATCGGAGATATCCTTGTTAAATGGAGTCATCCGGATTCTCTGGTATAAGATCGCCTGTAAAATCGCTGCTTTGGTTAAAATAGCCATGTGGTTCTCCTTTCAATATAAAAAAAATTAAGCGGCTTCAACTTCCTCTTCAGGTATCGGAGTAACGTCGGAACGTCCATCGATGTCCAAATAGACATACTCCTTCATGAGGGCATCGAAGCTCTCTGGTGTTAGTTCTTTTGTTTGCTGGCGTTTTCGTTCCAATTTATCCATCAGGTCATCGTCAATATATGGACGATAATCTTTGATAAACTGCACGTAATTGCCATAACACATATAAATTGGGATCGGAATCTTTCCCGTATTATGAACGGTCTGATGAATGGTCTTTGAAAGTGGAATCAGACCGATCTCGTTTGTATAGTGAAGTTCCATCACTTCTTCAGCGATATCAAACGCATCCACTGGAATTCCTTCCGCAATGTACTTATCTAGTACAACAGAGACATAGTCTTCCAATGTAAATGGCTCGTGATGAATTTCAATCTTCACTTTCTTGTTTTCGTTATTCTCCTGTGGGTTCGATGTCACTTTCCGAAAAAAAGCACAGGAATCCATATCCACGTACTCTTTTAAGTATTGCACGTAATCACGATACTCCATAGAAGATCGAATCAACTTTTTGACTTCGTTAATCAATCTTCTACGTTGCTTCGTGGTTTCGTATTGTGTTACATATTCAAAGCCCTCTGGTTTTGCCATATGGACCTTCTTAACAAATTCTGATTTTCCCACAATGCTTCACCTCACTTTCAGTTATGTAGATTGTCGCATTGCGGGAATCCTAGGTTACTTAAAGAGATCTCCATACTCCCAGATAAACATGGTTAGTTCATCGAAGTAGAAAGTTTCTGCCCCACCGAATTTTAAATCAAAGGGTGCATAATCATCTTCATGACGATTTGGGATATATGCTGGATTATTACTTCCGTAACCAAACGCAAATTTGTATTGCTGTTGGTAGATCATCTCACGCATAATTCCATCAAAGAATTTTGTAAACATGTTTGGACACGGCATGTTTTCGAACGTACCTTTTTTAATGACTGGCAACATACAGAGATCCTCACCACCATTTCCATAAGTTTCAGTACGAAGCTTCTCATCCAGAGTCATTAAGATTCGAACGGTTTTCGTATAATCATCCAAGATTCTTGGGTTTTCGATCTTATCACGGTCTTGTTTTGTAAGTAAATCTGTATAGAGTAAAACACATCCACGATATTTCTGACAGATACCTTTCCATTCATCTTTGTCAACCTTTGCGGTTTGTTCAATAAAGGCTTTCTCATTTCTACTTACCTTGAATTCTTGGGCTTTCTTCTTATCATTCGTGATGGCATATAAAGCGTAGCGTTCCCGTGCTGTGGTAAACGCTACACCTTCATTAACCTTAAGAGCGGCTTTATCTAAATAATACTTCCATATTCGCATAATTTCATGATTCCTTTCTTTGTATATGTGCAATTGTATAATTCATAATACCCATGTAACTCATTGAATTGATCAGCAACGCTATCCAACTCAGTTTCTAATGGTACATCACTATCAAATAATATACCAGTATAACCAACAGTATCCAACGCAAACTTAAAGATTGGATTTAATACGGTAATATCCGTCATCAACATCTCAAAGATCGGTCGACATTTTGCATAGTCAGCATCCGTGATAAGAGAAGATCCGAGTAATAAATAATAATCTTCTTTGACATGCCGGTATTCAAACTCTGGAATTACCACAACAACGGATGCTTTTCGTCCAATGTTACAGCGAATCGGATGTTTTCCTAATAGGTATTCTGAATAGGTTACTGTAAATTCCTGATACTTCTCATCGTCAATTCGAATGTGACGCTCTCGGAAATATTTTGGGTTCCTGGTCTTCCGAAAGACCTTTGCATACTTTGGTACCGCTGTTAGGGCATATAATTCCCAATCCCTTGGAACTGCTGGGTTGGGATCAATAATATCTGGTGAGCACCAGTCTTTAATTGTATCATAGCCTTCTTCGCTAATATAGAATAGATATACGGTTTTCATTCGATAACCTCCCGGTAAATCATCTCAGCAAATACATAATAAAAGAGATTTGCTATCGAGAATGTGTCTCGTACGTTTGTGATACGCTTTACTTGCGCTGTCGTATGGACTGTATTAAACGGCAACTGATAGAGGCTCATTTCAAATTCGAAGTTCATAAGTTCCATCAATTTCGCGACCGGAGAAACATAAACTGAAATATCAACTGGAAGTGTTATCTTCGCATACACGTCTTCCTCCATAGATGTACAGATTTCACCCATATTACTAACGATATAATCGAACTCATATTTGGTAATGATGCGTTTAATATAGAAATCATTCTCTGCATCCGAAACCTTTGTTTTCATAACCGTGGTATTTTGGTAACCAGATTTTGATCCAATATTAATGCGTTTGTCTAAGTACGCTGGTAATAATTCAAATCGAAAATGATCCATCATATAATTGCTGTACTCAGATTCACTCATGTCTTTCTTTTCTACAATATACCGTCGTGCTACAGGTCGTTCTTCTAAGAACTGGTTTTTGATTTTCTTACTGTCTGTGAATCCCCAGAGCACACAGTTTAGTCCATCCAGTTCTTTGCTGTGTTTAAAAATGTCATATTGCCCATATCGATTCACCCGTACTAAATCATGCTGACTCATAAATGCATAAATAAAATAGATGGTCATTTTCTCACCTCCCTTATTTTAATAGCTCACTATATGTGTGAATAAATTCTTTGAATATGTCATACTCATTCAATTTATCGTAATCGGGTTCTTCTTTCTCTGTGTCAAATAGATCAGATAAACAGAATTTATCCAATACAAATCGATACGACGGTCGAATGACCTTTACAAGAAATCCCAATTGTTCATGTTCTCGTTGAATTAACGTATTTAAATAAAACGCCATGTTACTTGTGATATAGATTCGTTCATGTGCGGTCATTGCTACTTTAAATAATCGAAACGCATCATGTCCTCGGGTTTCACCTTCCACGATTTCAATCCGTTGTCGTTGAAACTTGGAAGCTAAGTATCGTATCTCGTCTTGAGATAAGTCTTTTCGTTTGACTTCAAAAGCCTTACTATTTCTTTGAGACTTCCATAACTTGTAATGCTCTTTCTTGTCTGTATATGCATAGAGATCTGTAGATATCTTACCACTAAAGAACTTGTCATGTAACGCTGGATCCGTTAGATAAATCAACCAATACGTATACGTTTTGTCATTCGTCATAAAGGTCTTTAGCCTCCTCAGTTAAGTATTTTGATTTGTGAATTTTTCCTTCTTTTAGAAGTTTCAATTCCTTTTTCGCTCGTTTACGAGCTTTCTTGATTTGCTCATTGGTATAAGATTCTCGCATCAAATCTTCATCTACGGCATCGATCATTTCTAAAATTGCTTTTAATTCATCTGCCGGATCTCGTAATTCTCCTGGTATCATAAAGTCACCTCACTTCTTTGAATGTCTCAATGTCTATGAAATAATATATGACTGAAAATGAAGTATGGAGATTGCTCTCCATACTTCAATTATAGAACTCATTTATCCTCAGCGTCAGAAGATTCAGCATCTTCGGGCTTTGTTTCATTATTTATATTCGTATCTGCTTCGGATTCAGACTTCTCTTTCGGTTCGTCTCGTTTCTTAGACGCAAGCCATTCTTCCAGCTCATCCAATACGCCGGATTCTTTTAAGTCGTCCATCTCTTTAAGCATATTACGAATGGACGCGGACATAATACCTTCTTTAGACGTCGGGTTATCTTTGTAAGTATTTACGATGATAACCAGGACGGAGAAGATGACGCTTACTACCATATAGACATCGTTTTCTGCAACATCTAATGGATGTAAGCCACATCCAACCAGGATGCTATTGACGATTGCGATGAACGCTAAAATGTAACGTACATAAACCGCTTTCGGAACGTTTGCCCAGTCTACTTCTGAGAATGCTTTCACGATAGACTTCAAAAATTTCTTCATGGTTAAGTCTCCTTTCGTAAGTTCATTAGAAGAATGTCTAGTAAAACACTGGCGATCTGACGTTCTCTTAACGATAAATAAGGAGGTGCCACAGATGGCTAATAAAGAATTTCAAGATCCGGTACTGAAAAACTGTGCAAATCACTATACGGAACATAGTATTTACGACCTGTTTATGGAAAATGAAGAGGACGTACAACGCTGTACTGGATGCCCGAATTTACTGTACATCACAGGTACTATGACATGTAAATACTTAGATACTACAAGGAGGGAAAAGTTATGATTATCGATCATGTATCTTATAGTGGATTACAGGAGGTATATGAATATCTCCAGCAGTCATACAAAGATTGGACAAAACGAAGAGTTTATGGATCTACAAACCGCTCCAGAGCGTTAAACTACTGCGAAATTGACTATGAAATTTCAGATATTTCCCCAATCGAATTTTTAATCCTTCAGGGATTCTCTGATGGACATGCCGTTTATCGTGGAGAAAGAATGATCTCATCTGTAGAATCATTGCCAGAAGAGATGCCACAAGCAGAAAAAGATGTGATTACAAAAATCCTTGGTTTTCACGCACAGATTATCGCAAATGAAAACGCAAATGATTATATTGCAGATATGGTTTGTGTACCAGCAATGGATCGTTGCAAAGCCATTGTCCGTTTCAAAGGAGTTCAGATTTTAAGTATGATGCATTGTACAAATATGACGGACTTTTTTGAAGGTTGGCTAAAGGAAATCGTTTCACGTCCAAGTGACGATGGAGCACTTCCTGAGATAAAATTCCCTCTGTGGGCTGATCTTTTCAAGGAAATTTCGGAGGTAAAACCAAAACTTTCGTTAGAAGACTACTTAGCCCAGGGGTTGGTAACCAACTTCTATAAATACTGGAGAGACATGATCAAAGGACAGGACGTTGCAAGTAATGCATTCATCCATTTCCAGTCTTACAACGGCTTATCTTATAATAAACCAGTCTTACAGGAAATCAAATTTCCAGAAGGTTGTATCTCTTTAGGAGCTGCAGATCCGGAGAAGGTTGGTGAAAATATTGGGCGATTAAAATACTGGGCAAATATGCAAGCAGAGATGTCCTTAGATGAACTGGTACCAATCACCAGAATGACCTTATGTTCTGAAATCAATATGACCATTACGGTTAAATCTTCATTAGCAACGTTCTTATGGTTAGTGAGACATTTACCATCACATATGATCAATGACTACGAAGATTTATTGGTTGTGATTGGACGAGCAGATCCAGTTCCGATTGAAGGATCTGAAGGATTTGCGATTCGTAAAAATCAGGCAACAAAAAAAGCTTGGGATTTGATCGAATCCTATCATCAGAATAATCCATTGCGTATGATGGATTTCATTCCATATGAGACGATGATTAGCTACACCCTGATGGGTAGCGTTGCAGACTTTGGAATTGTCACAAACACATTAAGCAACTGGTTAAGTGATCCAGAAGATGAAGAACATGAACTCTTATATGAATATGAGTTACATGATATGGTGAAAGCGATTGATAGCTTCGAAGAAATGGTTCGTGGAACCATTGGACATGTTGACTATAAGAAATAAGCAATATTAATCCCCTAGGAGACTCTTTCAGACTCCTAGGGGATTCTCCATGTCATACCCGTTACTGCACACTCTAAGCAGCCGAATTGGTATCTGGAGTTTATCATTCGTCCTCGAATGATCAAGTTGGGCTTATCGGCGGTCCTCGCGTAACTTTTGTTGCATCATATTCTTTTCTTCAAAAAGAAAACGGACGTAGCGTGATCCCATCGTATGATAAAACTAGCTCGCTCTCGCCACCCGGACTTCTTGATCAGTTCGATTAATTGAATGTAAGCGATCTACTATTTTTCTAGTAGGGTAAGTATATTTTAAAGGGTTATTTTGCTAACGCTTCCTGCGGCCGCAAGTTCGTATTAAGTATTAGTAAATACAACGTCTGCCTTCGCATCCGTTAAGCTCTCCAACCCCTTACGGGGTTGTTAGAGCGCTAATAATTTATAATTTGAACGCATTTCATGCGTGTCAAATTGATTAAAAGCACTCCATAAAAATCTCTATAATATCTACTAAATATGTAGAGTAATTTAAAAATTTTCTCCATACAGATC
>ERZ1034768.33-NODE-33-length-59415-cov-9.011321_pt1 | contig 59415 bp, 45 predicted proteins | sample MGYA00520691_ERZ1034768 | MGnify/ENA primary metagenome ERZ1034768 (study PRJEB33766, sample SAMN09781704) | gut metagenome | biome: gut microbiome | host: Homo sapiens | place: Madagascar | study: EMG produced TPA metagenomics assembly of the PRJNA485056 data set...
CATTCAACGCCCAGACGCAAGATCAGTCCGGCACCATCATCCCTGTTGAGATCACCATCTACGAAGATAAGTCCTTTACCTTCGTTTGCAAGACGCCTCCTGCGGCTGTTCTCATCAAGGAGAAGCTGGGCATCAAGTCTGGCGCTGGCATTCCTCAGCTGCAGACCGTCGGCACCCTCACCGTTGATCAGCTCCGTGAGATCGCCGAGATCAAAATGCCCGACCTCAATGCCAACACCATCGAGGCCGCTATGGAGATTATCGCTGGTACCGCTCGTTCCATGGGCGTCCGCATCGAGGGTCGCGAGATGAAGAAGAAGTACGTTCCTTCCAAGAAGCTCGCCGAGGTCCTGAAGAACCTGTAATTAGTAACCGATTCCTATCGAATCGATGTAAGTGGAAGAGTTTAACCGCTCGTTATTTACCACGAAAGGAACCACAATGGCTAAGAAGTCCAAGAACTACCGCGCAGCGATCGAGAAGATCGGCGAGAACGAGTACGCTCCTCTTGCTGCTTTCGAGATGCTGAAGGAGATCGCCTCTGCGAAATTCGACGAGACCGTCGAAGCCCACTTTCGCCTTGGCATCGACACCCGTAAGGCTGAGCAGCAGCTTCGCGGCACCGTTGCTCTCCCGAACGGCTCTGGCAAGACCGTCCGCGTAGCCGTCTTCGCCGAAGGCGCTGCTGCTGACGCAGCTCGCGAGGCTGGCGCTGACATCGTCGGCACCACCGAGCTGATGGAGGACATCCAGGCCGGCAAGATCGAGTTCGACGCTGCTGTCGCTACTCCCGATCAGATGGCCAAGGTTGGTCGTCTCGGCAAGATCCTCGGCCCCCGCGGCCTTATGCCGAACCCCAAGCTCGGTACCGTCACCCCTGATGTTGCTAAGGCCATCAACGAGCTTAAGGGCGGTCGCGTTGAGTATCGTGCCGACCGTTACGGCATCTGCCACGTTATTCTCGGCAAGTCCAGCTTCACCGCTGAGCAGCTCGCTGAGAACTATGGCGCTGTTTACGACGAGATTCTTCGCATGAAGCCTGCAAGCTCTAAGGGCCGTTACGTGAAGAACATCACTGTTGCCTCTACCATGAGCCCGGGTATCGTGGTTGATTCTTCTGTTACGAAGAACTACACTACTGCCGTTTCTGAGGCGTAGTAGTTAGAATCACACTGGTAATGTGAGAAGGGAGCCTTCGGGCTCCCTTTTTTGTTTTGGAGGTTGACCTATGAGGGGTCGTGTACGCGGCGTCATTTTGAAAAGCGATGGTGAAATCGAGGCCATGAAGCATGCTGGACTCGTTTCAGCGGCAGTTCTTCGAGGAATCGGCGAGCTTTGCAAACCGGGCGTTACCACGAAAGAGCTTGATGATTTCGCCGAGGAGTTCATTCGCTCTCATGGCGGTAAGCCCACATTCAAAGGCTACTACGGATACCCGGCTAGCATTTGCGCATCGGTGAACGAGCAAATCGTTCATGGCATTCCTTCTAAAAACACCGTTCTACGCAAGGGCGATATCATCTCCATCGACGTCGGTGCTACCGTTGACGGTTGGGCAGGGGACAATGCATGGACGTTCGCGGTGGGCGAGGTCTCTCTTGCTGCAAGGCGTCTGCTTGACGCCACCGAGGAGTCCATGTGGGCTGGAATCGATGCAGCCCGCACAGGGGGCCATTTGGGTGATATCGGTCATGCTGTTTCAGCCGTTGCCAAGCGTGAGGGTTTCGGTGTGGTTCGCGATTTCGAAGGACACGGAATCGGTCGCGACATGCACGAAGAACCTGGCATTCCCAATTTCGGCCGCAGGGGTTCGGGATTGAAATTGGCGCCTGGTATGGTCCTTGCCATCGAGCCAATGATCACCATGGGGTCGCCTCGTGTGAAGATGATGCCCGACGGCTGGCTTGCTTGCACGCGAGATGGGCTTCCTTCGGCCCATTTCGAGAAAACTATCGCAGTCACGAAGGACGGTCCGGTGCTTATCTCCGTGGAGCCTGATCATAGGCGTCCGATTTAGTTTCCATAAGACGAGGGATACGGGAGCTTTGTGTGGATGTCGCACTCGAGTGCCCGAGGCCTTCTCAGCGCGATCTCTTCCGAACATGACGAGGGCCTTCCTGTTGGCGCAGGAAGGCCCTATTGCTGATTGCTGCTGGGGTTTTGTTGTTAGCGATGCAATTTGCCCGTAAAACGGCTTGCAAGCGATTTCACGACATCCATCTCGGGCACGCGGAAGATCGCGCACAGGCCGAAGATCACCGTTAAGCCAACCAGTCCGCATACGACAAGGTCGACGACTGCGGACAGGATGTTCGCGCCGCCTGGGATGATTTGGTAAAGGACGTAGACCGCAGCGGAGCCGATGATGGTAGCGACGAGCACGCGAGCGGCGCTTGAGGCGATCTTTTCAAGATGGAGTGAGCCGACCTGCTTCTTCAGAAGAACGCACAGGATGATGCAGCAGGTTCCGTAATAGACCAAATCGGCAATGGGCACGCCGGCCAACCCCAACACGTCGGGGCGGCAAAGGAAGGCGTACAGCAGGCACTGCACAACGACCATGATGGTGCTCACGATAGCGAACCACAGGAACTTCCTGATGCTGGCGAACACGTTGTACAGCAGCATCATGATGGAGTAGACCGGTAGGCTGATCACCCAAAGAGAAAGGATCGAAGCGACGTAGCTTACGTCTTCAGCCGAGAACGAACCAGCGCGGAACAGCATCATCAGCGGTACGGATAGGGCGCACATGATGCCCGCCATGGGAATGATCAAAAGCAGCGTGTTGGAGATTCCGCTTGTCACGTGGTGGCGCAACGTGGCCCAATCGCGTTTGGCAACGGCTTCGCTCATCTCCGTGAACAGGGCGCGCGAAAGCGACACTGCCACAACGCCATAGGGCAGCTGGTACCAGGTCCATGCGTATATAAGCGTCGAAGGGCCGTTGTCGCCCGCCTGCAGCGAGAAGGCGTTGCGACACGAGAAAGCCACCATCGTGCCGATGACGTATACGAATGTGGGAGCTGCGATCTTCAGCGACTCGATGAGCGCCGGGTCGTGCAGGTCGATTTTCGGGGACCAGCGGAATCCTAGTTTGAGCAGAGCGGGAATCTGGATAAGGAACTGCGCCGCCACGCCTGCGGTCGTGCAGATGGCAAGCATGATGATGGCACCCTGCGGGTTGACCTTTGACAGGGGAACATAGGTGAACATCGCGATGATGACGATGATGTTGTTGAGCGCAGGCGCGATGGACGGTAGAAAATAGACGCGATTCGCATTCAAAAGACCAGTGAGGATGCCTCCGATGCCGTAGAACACGATCTGAAGTGCGAATATACGGAAGAATTGCACTGCGTATACCGTCACGTCGGCCGTTTCGCTTACCGTGAACGTCTGGGTGGCGATAACCTGAGGAGCGAAGACCGTAGCCAAGATAGAGAGGATGCCAAGAACGACAATGGCCAGGTTCAACAAGTTGTTGGCGAACCTGTTACCGCCTTCTTCGCCGAGGTTCTCCTTCTGGGAAAGGTAAACCGGCAAAAACGCCGCCGCAAGAAGACCGCCCGCTACCAGTTCGTAGATGACGTTCGGCATGTTGTTCGCAACCTGGTATGCCGAAGTGACAAGCCCGTTGCCCAGGGCGAAGGCCATCGCCCACGTCCTAATGAGGCCCGTTGCGCGAGAGCCAAGCGTCGCGACGGTCATCAAAGCAGTGGAGCGGGCGACAGAAGCGTCGGCCGCACGTTGCCGGTCATTGCTTTCGGACGCAAGCTGCGTGCTGTTCGCATCGTTGCCCTGGGGTTCTTTTTTCATCTCTGGGGTGTTTGGTTCGGAGTTCAATGTGTTCCCTTTATAAGGTGAGTGATGGGGCGCGGATGTTCGGGAAGCGAATGCGGCCCCAATACTGTTACAATTGCAATGCCCTGAGGCAAAGGCGTCCGCCTTGCGCTCCAGGACATGGAAATAGTGAACCAACCTGCAGTCCCATCTGGGGAATTCATTCAAACAACGGAGAATATCCAGCAGACGGGCGGGAAGCAAGGTAAGCTCATGCGCGTTCTCATCATCGGAAACCAGGCCAACCCCAAGGCGCTCGACGCATCGTTTCAGTTGGTTGCGTACCTTCAGGCAATCGGGCTCGAACCGGTTCTCCTTGACGTCAAGGATCTCCCTGATAGCTCATTCACCTACGGCGCTGGTGAGCTTTTCGATATCGACGAACGCTTGGAGGGCGATTTCGCTCTTGCCATCACGCTTGGCGGCGACGGCACGGTTCTTCATAGCGCTCGCATCACCACGATGATGGATGTGCCGGTGCTTGGCGCCAACTTCGGTCACCTTGGCTTTCTTTGCAATGAGGTCGACGACGGGCTTATCGCGACGGTTGCCGCTGCACTTGCGGGCGACGTTTCGATCGAGAAACGTTCCACGCTGCGCATCGATGTCGTCTGCGACGGCGACGATGAGATCAGGGAAGCAGGCGAGGAAGTCGCCGGTCCGCGCTCCTTCTTCGCAGTGAACGAGGTTTCCATCGCTCGCGGCGCAGCGGGAAAGATCGTCGACTTCGGTTACGAGGTTTCAGGGGATTACGTCGCGCGTATGCGCGGTGATGGTTTGATTGTCGCCTCGGCAACGGGCTCCACCGCTTATGCTCTTTCTGCAGGCGGTCCGTTAGTTGCCCCCGGCCACAGGGGCATGATCGTCGTCCCTATCGCACCCCATACCCTTAATTCGCGTGCCGTTCTCACCGAGCAGCATGATGTGGTCGAGGTCAAGCTCATCGACGATCCGCGCTACTCTGATGTCACGTTGTTCATTGACGGCGATCCTCTCGAGTTCGACGAGCCCATTCGCCGCGTTATCGTCAGGTGCGGCGACACGCCGCTTCGTTTGGTCAAATACAAGAAGACCAGCTTCTACGAGCAGATCTCGCATACGTTCTTCAGCCAGCAGCTGTAAGCGCTATTTATTAGGTTCGCAAAGCGGCGCTAAAACGTCGATACACAGCTTCTGCGCAAAACTTTCAGGTTTTCGTTTGCGTGAGCTGGCGTTATGTTTTCTTCCCTGAATTCACAGCTCCTGCGCTCCCGGGTGCTAGGCTTTTATTCAGCGTCGGTGCGATCGATCAGCGGATCAACGGAATATCAATCGCATCTCAAACGCACTACGGAAACAAAGCAGGTTGTTCGATCGGAGGTTTTTCATGAGCGAACGAACATGCAAGAACGTATGGCGGACCTCAATCACCGACGCTGCAGGTCAAGTTACCGTATTTGTCCCTTCTATCGATTCGCTTTCGCTAACTTAGCGGGCGATTGGGGACCGTAGGCGTGCTTGCTTGGCGCAAGGCTGATGCAGTTGCGTTTTTGAAAAGGAGGCTCCTTGAGCATCCTATTTGTTACCTTCATTCGCTTTGCATTGTAGTAGCATGAATGCGTCTCCAACAAACGAACCCTAAAAACACGAGGGAGATTTTTTCATGACCAAAACTGTGTCAGTGTCGCAGTTCGTCTCGCGACGCGTATTCTTGGGCGCCGCAGCCGCTCTCGGTGTGGTTGTCGCGGTCGATCCCGCAAAGGCATTTGCCGTCACCTCGGCCGAGAAGCAAGCTGAAGCCGACGAGGTTCGCAATCAGCTCGTCTCTCTTCAGGCCGATCTTGAAAACGCCGCCAACACGTATTACCAGGCAGAGGAAAAGCGCCAGGCTGCCGAGCAGACGATGGTCGACGCTCAAAAAGAGATCGACGAAACCTCTGTCCGCATCACTCAAATCCAGGATCGCCTTGGCACTCGTGCTCGCGACATGTATCGTTCGGGCCCGTCCAGCTACCTTGATTTCCTTTTGGGTTCCACCTCGTTCGAAGAATTCACCAACAATTGGGACCTTCTGAACACCCTGAACGAGAGCGACGCTTCTCTGGTGGAGGAAGCTCAGTTGCTGCGTGAGCAGCTTCAGGAAGCTCACGACGAGTATGCCCGCCAGGAGCAAGAGTACGCCACCCAGGCGGAAATCGCCCAGCAAGCTCAGGACGAGGCTGCTGCGCGCGTGCAAGAGGCAACCAACCTTATGAATTCGCTTGACGAAGAGGCCCGTCAACTGCTCGAGCAGGAGCAGGCTGCGGCTGCAGCAGCCGAGGCTGCACGTCAGGCCGCCGCCGCTGCGGCTGCAGCTGGTTCCGCCAATAATAATAACAACAACTACTACGACGGCGGCGACGATAATTATGGCGAAAGTTCCGGCGGTGGCGGTGGGTACTACAACGGCGGCTCGGCGGGCGACAATTCCGCGGTTGTCGGCTACGCTCTCTCCAAGAAGGGCTGCCCATACGTTTGGGGCGCCGAGGGTCCCGACGCATTCGACTGCTCCGGCTTGGTTCGCTGGGCTTATCTGCAGATTGGCATGTCGCTTCCTCACTACACGGAAAGCCTTAGGGCTTGCGCCACGAACATCGTGCCTGTCTCCGAGGCTCGTCCGGGCGACGTCCTGTACCGTTATGGCCATGTCGGCATCGCTGTTGGCTACGGTGGCGTTCCGTATGTTCACGCTCCCACGTTCGGTGCGGTTGTTCGCGACACCGACGCCCTTTCGTGGTCGGGCTTTACGGCGGCGCTTCAGTTCTAAGCGGCGTTTCTTTAGAAACATCGAACCCCTCTATCGCATAAGCGGTAGAGGGGTTCTTTCGTTGCGGGCGGGTTGTTTTGCGTTTCGAAAGCCCATTCCCATTGGCCGGTGCTTCGCGCGCTGCGGGCGCGTTCACGTTGGCCGACGTTGCGTCCCTCACGGGCGCCCGCAGGTTTCTTTTGCGTATCGCCGCGAGCGCCAGTAGGGCCAGGATTTATTTCAGTTGTTTTCCGTTGGTGTCCCAGTAGAAGCGCTTGAACTTGCGGATCTGGTTCTCGAACATGACCTTCGCCCATGCGTTGTGCTGCAACGAGTCGGGCGAATAGTGCAGGGGGTAGGGGTCGGTCGTGCCCTTACGCAGCGCAAGGGCTTGGTTCAGGCGTTCTTTGTTGTCGATGCTCTTTTTCAACACCAGATCGGGCACGCAGCAGTACAAAAACGGGTTGAATGCCTCAGTTTGCTCGATGGGCTCGCCCAGAATGAACTCGCGCACGATGAGCGTGACGAAGTTCACGCCGCCAAGGCTCATGTAGTAGGTGTTGCGGCCGCAGCGAGTGTTCACTTCGAAGAAGCGGAAGCTACCGTCTCGACTGTCGAACTTGATGTCGAAGTTGGCGAAGCCGCGATAGCCGATGTGCTTCAGGATCTTGGTGGCATTGTCGACGATGACCTGCTCCTTCTCGCCGATAATGGCAAGCGGGTTGCCAAGAGCCGTGGGGTCGTGGTCTTGCAGGGCGACAACACCGCCCGAAACCACGCGCAAGTTGCCCTCGGCATCCGAGAAGGTGGTCAACGTGCGGATGGCATCATCTTCGCCCGGGACGAAGTCTTGGATGACCAGCAGGTTGTTGTAATCGGAGGCGCGGATCGAGCGCCAGACTTGCTGCAGCTCGTCGGCCGAATCGATTTCGTAGATCTTCCTTTTGCTCTGGATAGTGGCATCTTGAAACTGAGCCGAGTTCGAGGGCTTTGCGATCAGCGGGAAGGTGAATTCGTCTTCAGGCAGCGTTTCGGGGCCGTTCGCGCAGTCGAAATACCAGGTCTTGGGGTAGGGAACGTCCAGCTCGTCGCAGATCTCGTAGAAGCGGCGCTTCTGGGTGATCGAGTCAAGCAGATCGAAGTCGATGTAGGGAACTGTGTAGCCGATGGCCTCGAGTCGCTTTTTGCCCGATGAGAGCAGACGGGCATGGACGTCGTCGCAACCAAGCACCAGAAGAATGGCGTCGGCGTCGCGCTCGTAGGTTTCAACGGCGATCTTCTCGAGGTTGAAGTAGAGTGTCTCGGCGTTGTCGTACAGGCCGTCAACCAGGCGGTAGTCGGTGAATTTGCTGGTCGAGAGCATCTTCACGTCTTGCGTGGCAAGCACGATGGAGCGTGTGATGCCGTAGGCGCGATGCAGCTCGCGTACGTAGCTGTATGCAAGGATGTCACCGCCGATGATGACGGGCTGGAGATGCGCCTTGATATCGTCTATGCAGGTAGCTTTCGCCATAGGGCAAGCCTCCTTCGTGAGCGCGTGGCTTAATGGCCGATGCGCCGATGAACGTCGTCGTTTCGCCCATTATTCCACAGCGTTCGCCCAGTCGCTTCCCAAGCCTGATGAATTGATGTTATACGCATAAGGCGCTTCGGAGCCATGGTGGCGTGAAGTACACTAGTCAGGTTGATTATTCAAGAGAAGGAGCGCTTTCATGTGCGGATTCGTTGGCTTCACCACCGTCGATTACGATGCCGAAACCAATCGCAGCATCGTTAAGGACATGGCCGACCGCATCATTCACCGTGGTCCCGACGAGGACGGCTATTTCGTCAACGACAACATCGCCATGGGCTTCCGTCGCCTTTCCATCATCGACGTCGCTCAAAGCCATCAACCCATGCAGAATGCTGACGGAAGCGTCATCGTCACGTTCAACGGCGAGATCTACAACTTCCAGGAGCTTCGTGCCGAACTGATCGAGGCTGGTTACGAGTTCCATACCAACGGCGACACCGAGACCATCGTTCATGGTTACGAAGAGTGGGGCGTGGGCGTTTTCAAAAAGCTCCGCGGCATGTTCGCAATTGCCATCTGGGACGACATGAACAAGCGCCTGGTGCTTGCGCGCGACATCTTCGGCATCAAGCCCCTGTACTATCACATGCAGGGCGATCGCATCATGTACGCATCCGAACCTAAGGCGTTCTTCGCACACCCCAAGTTTCATGCTTCAGTGAACGAGAAGATGCTGCCGCAGTACCTGTGTTTCGAGTATTTGAACGACTCGCAGACCATGTTCGAGGGCGTGCATAAGGTTCTACCTGGGCACCTCATGATCATCGAGGGCGAGAACATCCGCGAACGCTGCTTCTACAAGATCACTTACAAAATCGACAAGACCAAGGATGTCGAGGAATGGGCCGACATCATCAAGGACACCTTCGACGAGTCCGTGCGCGCCCATGAGATCGCCGACGTCGAGATCGGCAGCTTCCTTTCCGGTGGAATCGACAGCTCGCTGGCTGCATATTGCATGGGTCAGCATCATTCGGAGGGCGTGAAGACGTTCTCGGTCGGTTACGACATCACCGGCAGCGAGGAACAGCGCGACAAGGCCGAGAACGCGGGCTTCAAGATCAAGCTCGACGAGTTGAAGGACGCTCACGAGTTCGCCGAATGGGCGGGTCTGTCCAACAAAGACGTCAAGGTTACGGCCAAGGAATTCTTGGACATCGTCCCCACCGAGCAGTACTACATGGACGAGCCTCTTGGCGCTCCCAGCGCCATCCCGCTGTTCTTCGTGTCCGAGCTTGCTTCCAAGGAAGTGAAGGTCGTTCAGTCGGGCGAGGGCGCCGACGAGCTTTTCGGTGGCTACTGGATCTATCACGACCAGTATGAGTTCTCGAAGTACTTCAATCTGGTTCCCCTGACCATCCGCAGGGCAGCCGGCGCCATCGCCGAGAAGCTGCCGCCGTTCCATGGCCGCCATTTCGCTATGCGCGGTTCGGCTGGTCCCGAGAAAAGCTATCAGCGCGCTTGCATGAATTTCATGTGGGACGAGGTTCCGCATGTCTTGAAGGATTTCAAGGGCAAGTGCAAGCCGTGGGAGTGGTGCACGCCTCACTTCAACGAGGCAGTCGAGCGTACTAACGACGGCGACGCCATCACGCTAACCCAATACGTTGACATGGTTTCGTACATGCCGTACGACATCTGCCTGAAGGCCGACCGCATGTCCATGGCGCACTCGCTTGAGTTGCGTGTCCCCTTCCTTGATAAGAAGGTTCTCGACGTTGCCCTGCAGCTGCCTACCAACTGCCGTGTTACCAAAGACCATTCCAAGTACGCACTTCGTCGCGCGGCTGCTCATTTGGGTTTCCCGCAGAAGGTTGCCGATATGCCCAAGCAGCCGTTCATCACGCCGCTTACCGTGTGGTTGCAAACCGACTTGTATTACGAGCGCATCAAAGAGGCTTTCACCAGTGAGGCTGCTCAGAAGTTCTTCAATGTGGACTACCTGGTGAAGATGCTCGACGATCATCGTAGCGCCGATTTCAGCACGCAGGAGGGCCGCTCCAAGCTGAAGATGATGCGCATCTGGAACATCTACTGCTTCCTGTGCTGGTATGAAGTGTTCTTCGGCGAATCCGCCGCCAAGCTTGCTCCTAAAACGCAGGTTGCGTAGAGCTTAAGCGGTTTGAACTGACAAAAGAAGCCCCACTTGTTCGATCGTGAATGACAGTCGGATAGGCGGGGCTTTTCGTTACGGGTTGGGAGTGCTGGGTGCATTGTCGAGTGCGCGGGTGTGCCTGCTTCTGCTGCGCCCGTTGTGCACGTTGGCCTTGAGGCGTCGTTCATGCCCGTGTTCGGACGATCAGGCGCTTAGACGCCCGTGATGTCCCTGATGACTTCAGCGGCGATGATCAGTCCTGCTGTTGCCGGGACGGGCGCGAACGATCCGGGGATCGAGCGCCTGCCTTCGGGCGGCTGCTCGGGATTGGAGTCGTTCGGGTCGACGATGGGGGTGCGCGCTTCCTCGGTCGAGAACACCACCTTGAAGCTGCCCAGCCCGCGCTTGCGGCTTTCTTTGCGAATCACTTTCGCAAGGGGGCAGACGGTGGTGTCTTCGATGTTCGCGACTTGCAGTTTGGTGGGGTCAAGCTTGTTGCCTGTTCCCATGCAGGAAATGATAGGTGTGTTGTGGTCGCCAGCTTCCTTGATAAGCTGAAGCTTTGCCGTCACGGTGTCGACTGCGTCGACTACGTAATCGTAATCGTTGAAATCGAACTCGTCGCAGGTTGAGGGGAGATAGAACACCTTGCGCGCTGAGACCTTGCAGCTGGGGTTGATGCTGGCGATGCGCGCTGCCATGACTTCGACTTTGTCATGGTCAACGGTATCTTCCGTAGCGATGAGCTGCCTGTTCAAATTGGTGTTTGAGACGGAGTCTGCGTCGACGATGTCGATTGCGCCAATGCCGGAGCGTACCAGCGCCTCGACGGCGAACCCGCCAACGCCTCCAATGCCGAAAACTGCCACACGTGCCTGGGCGAGCGCGTCCATTGCGTTTGGCCCAAGCACCAATGCGGTTCGCGAAAAGCGGTTGTCCGTCATCATCGACTCCATAGCCTAATGCAGCGTGACGTTGGCTTAGTCGTGGTAGAAGCGGTGGATCTCGTACTTCGGCTCGCAGCACACGTTGATGCCCAGAGACTTGTACAGACGCTCGTCCTCTTCAGACAAGATCACGCTGAAATAGGCGTCGCAGCCCTTCAGCTCGCCCATGTGCTCAAGAACGCGCGCGGCCAGCGGGCTGGTCTGCGACGTGGTGGAAAGCGCGATGAGCATTTCGCCCGGATGAAGATGCGGGTTGGTGTGCCCAAGCCGCTCGGTGCGCAGACGGCAGATGGGCTTCAGCGCTTCGTCGGAGATGACGTACTCGTGGTCATCGATGCCTGCTTGGTACTTGATTGCGTTCAGAAGGACACTGGATGCGGCGCCCAGAAGCGTGGAGGTCTTACCGGTCATGACTTTTCCGTCGGGAAGCACGATGGCGCCTGCAGGCGAACCCGATTCTTCGGCCTTTTTCAGTGCGGCAAGATGCGCAGGGGAGTAGTTCTCGGTGACACCGACGCGGGTCATGAGGCGAGCGAGGCGCTCGACCTCGACCTCGTTGCCGCCGGAACGACGGAAATCTTCGCGCGCTTTGAAGTAACGGCGCACGATTTCATGCTTGGAAGCCTCGCGGCATACCTCGTCGTCGCTGATGGCGTAGCCTGCCATGTTGACGCCCATGTCGGTGGGGGATTTGTAGGGGCTCTCACCGAGGATCTTTTCCATCATGGTTTTCAAAACAGGGAAGATCTCGATGTCACGGTTGTAATTGACCGTGGTTTCGCCGTAGGCTTCAAGATGGAAGGGGTCGATGGCGTTCGCGTCGTCAAGGTCGACCGTTGCAGCCTCGTAAGCGACGTTTACCGGATGTTCAAGCGGAAGGTTCCAGATGGGGAACGTCTCGAACTTGGCATAGCCGGCGCTTACGCCGCGTTTTAGTTCCTGGAACAGCTGCGAGAGGCAGGTTGCCATCTTGCCCGAACCAGGGCCTGGTGCGGTGACGACCACCAGCGGACGGGTGGTTTCGACGTATTCGTTCCTGCCATAGCCGTCGTCGCTGACGATGCGGTCGATGTCGTAGGGATAGCCTTCGATGGGGTAGTGCAGGTAGCTCTTCACGCCCAGGGAATCAAGGCGTGCACGGAACGCGTCGGCGCCGGGCTGGTTGCGGTACTGGGTTATGACGACGCTGCCAACGTAGAAGCCCAGCTCGTTGAACGCGTCCATAAGGCGCAGCAGGTCGTCATCGTAGGTGATGCCAAGATCACCGCGGATCTTAGAACGCTCGATGTCGTTGGCATTAATGGTGAGGATGATCTCGACGTCGTCGATAAGCGACCGCAGCATGCGCAGTTTGGTGTCGGGCTCGAATCCGGGCAGGACGCGCGATGCGTGGAAGTCGTCGAACAGCTTGCCGCCGAACTCCAAGTAGAGCTTGCCGCCGAACTGCTTGATGCGTTCTCGGATGCGTGCAGCCTGCAGCTCGATGTACTTGTCGTTGTCGAAACCGATTTTCATGCGGCAACCCTTTCGTCAAGACGCGTTTTAGTTCTAGGACGCACGAAACGCAAGACGCCGATCAGCAACGTTTATTAACGGCATCTTGTTGGATAGGTGCGTTGTGTGATGATTCCCGCAATTATAGCTCAGCTAGTGCCCTTCGCACTCTGTTCTTTCCTTGATTTGAGCCGTCACTGCAAGGATGCTTGACATGTGGGTTTCAGGTGCGGGCTCTCCGTCCAGGTGGCGCGGTTTCGGTTGCTTCTCGGTGCAGTTTTGCATTGATTTGCTCCCACGTGCACAAATTTGACGGTTTTGCGACACTCCCAAAACATAATGCACGGTACTTCGAGGGTTCTAGTAATTGCGAGCTGGATGTATGGTTCTTGTTTTCGGCTGGTTTCGCTATCTAGTCGTATTTTCGGCTCAAAGATCGCGCAAAACAGTTAAATCTGTGCACCCTCGTCTAATTGGTTCTTCCATCAGCGCGTCCAGTTGCGCGCTATTTGATTGCGTTCGGCATCGACTAGCTGCCTGGATGCAGGAATGCGTTCAGGAGCTCGCGCTGCCTATCTCGGTTCACGCGCTTCAGTTGAAGCCTGACGTGCAGCTTTCTGGCGATCTGACTAGCGAGTTGATCGAGGCCGTGTCGGTTTGTGACGCTGCTTTTCGTCGCAGTGATGACTGAAACGCCCATCGCGCACAAGGAGTTCCGTCGTCGCGCGTCGTGCTCTATCTTCATGGCTCCCGAATGAAATAGCTCGCTGTCGTATTCGACATCAAGTTTTGCGTCTGGCCAGTAAAGATCGCAATAGAACGAACTCCCGAATGCGGAGTGAAGGGGTGCCGTGGCGGTGCTGATCTGCTTGTTCAGTAGCGGCTTCGGTAGGCCATAGCCGCCCTGGCTCGCCGGCAACGAGAGGGCGAGGGCCAGTAGCGATTCCATGGGAGAAGCGGACGAATCGATGATTCGCCTTGAGACGTCTTTTGCGGCCTTGCAACCTTTTCCCGAGTATAGTCGAGCAAAGCGATCGAGCGCCTTTGCGCTAGTTAGCTTTGATGCTGCTGTTTTCAATTGATTGGGCTCTGTGCCGTTGGTGAAGTGCCCGAGTCGATAGGTCCCGCAGAGTTCGAACCCGAGTTGTGCGAGCTGCATTTTGTTGTAGGTGATTCCAGCTCGGGCAAAGCAGAGTTCGGGCGAGCAGACGAAGACGTTGTTGGAAACAGCCGCGAATGATCTCGAAGGGAGCCTATTTGGCGAGGCCACGTGGCAGATCACATCTTTAGAGCTTCTTCGCGCACTAGCATCAGGGAGAAGCAGATGGCAGGGAAAAGTCAGATTCGGGATCTCTTCCTTTAGGGTGGCCAGCTCGGTTTTTAAAGCGACATGCTCGGTGTTGCGCGCGGCTTCTTTGTATAGGCGCATAACCGCCACATCGCAATTTTGCCTCGCGGTATCTTGCTTAGGTTGATGACTGACTTTTTGCGACTGGGCGGCGGGGTGCGGATTCCCTTTGGGGAGCGAGCACGTCCTCCAGTATTCGAGTGAGGATATGTAATCAAGAAAAAGAGTCATGCCGAGATCTTATAGGCAATTGCTCAATTTCGGGGGTGAGCCGAGGTGCTGTTTCCAGAAGGTTATCCTGCGCTTGAAACCTGCTGGAGTGTGTGATGCGAGGCGTTGGAAGAAGGCGGAGTGTTTGTCGCATCGGGCTTCGACCGCTAGTTGAGGGCGGGGTTGGCTCAGTATGCGCTTACTCGTGTTTGGCGCTTCAGCCGTGGAATGCCGAGTACGTTGCGGAGGATTCCTGTTTGCACGAATTTGACGGTTTTGCGCGATTGGCGGCGGGATTGAAGGGGGTGCCTCCCGTTTCCCGATGTTCGAGAAACGGGAGGCACCCTACTGAACAGGGGATTCCCATTTAGATTCATCGCCGACGGGACCGCTTTGCTGCATCTGATTAATGCCGACTTCGCAAAACGGGAAAACCTGTGCACCGAGCGGTCTGGCGGCAGGGTCTCGCGCCGCGCTTTTTTTCGAGAGGCGCGGTTCGTGTCCGCTTGCTGTTGCGGCCGCTCGAACGAGCGGCCGCAACCAGTGGCTATTCTTGTTCGGCTCGACGATCGAGCGCAGCGCCGACCAGCCCCGCGAACAGGGGATGCGGGCGGGTCGGGCGGCTCTTGAATTCGGGGTGACCCTGGCTGGCGATGAAGTAGGGGTGGTCGGGCACCTCGATCATCTCGACCAAGCGGCCATCGGGCGACGTCCCAGAAACCACCAAGCCGCCTTCGATAAGGCGCTCACGGAACATGTTGTTGACTTCGTAGCGGTGACGATGGCGTTCGTAGATCAGATCCTCGCCGTACACCTTGTGCGCAAGCGTCCCATCGGCAACCTTGCAGGGGTATGCGCCAAGGCGCATGGTGCCGCCTTTGTCCTCGACATCTTCCTGCTCGGGCATCAGGTCGACCACGGGGAACTCGGCCTTGTCGTCGAACTCGGCCGACGTGGCGCCCGGCATGTCGCAAACATCGCGGGCGAATTCGCATACTGCCGCTTGAAGGCCCAGGCAAATGCCCAGGAACGGCACGTTGTTCTCGCGGGCGTATTTCGCGGCGGCTATCTTGCCCTCGAACGCGCGCACGCCGAATCCTCCGGGAATGAGGATGCCGTCGAAACCGCCAAGCTTTTCGGCGGCGTTGTCGTTGTTGATCTCTTCGCCATCGATAAGGTGGATGTTGACCTTGCAGCACTGTCCGACGCCCGCATGGTGAAGCGCCTCGACCACGGAAAGGTACGCGTCGGGGAGGCTGACGTACTTGCCGACCACGGCGATGTCGCAGGGGGTTTGGCAGTTGGCTTCGGCTTCGACGAAAGCCTCCATCGGCCGCAGGTCGATGTCGCGCACGCCAAGGTTCAGCTTCTCGCAGACCATGGCGTCGAAGCGCTGATCGTGAAGGTTAAGCGGCACTTGATATATGGAAGGACTGTCCTCGCATGCCAGAACCTCGCGCGGAGCTACGTCGCAGAATTGGGCGATCTTCTCGCGCACGCCGTCGGAGATCTCGTGGTCGGAGCGGCAGACAATGAAGTCGGGCTGGACGCCCATCGAGCGCAGCTCCTTGACCGAGTGCTGCGTCGGCTTGGTCTTAACCTCATGAGCTGCGGCGATGTAGGGAACAAGGGTTACATGCACGAAAATCACGTCACCTGCAGGACGTTCCTTTTTGAACTGGCGCGCCGCCTCGATGAAGGGCTGGCCTTCGATGTCGCCAACGGTGCCGCCGATCTCCGAGATGACGATATCGGCGCCCGACTGTTCTGCCGCGCGGCGGATTCGCTCCTTAATAGCCTCGGTGACGTGAGGGATGACTTGAACGGTTCCGCCCAGGAAGTCGCCGCGGCGCTCGCGTGCGATAAGCGTTTTGTAAATGGAGCCTTGGGTGAAGTTCGATTCGCGCGAGAGGTTCTCGTCGATGAAGCGCTCGTAATGGCCAAGGTCAAGGTCGCCCTCGTGGCCGTCGTCCGTGACGAAGACCTCGCCGTGCTGGAAAGGCGACATGGTGCCGGGATCGACGTTCAGATAAGGGTCCATCTTCTGCATGGTTACTTTGTAACCGCGTGCTTTAAGAAGATGTCCGAGGGACGCTGCCGTGATGCCCTTGCCGAGGGATGAGACAACGCCGCCGGTAACGAAAATATGCTTAGCCATATGCGCCTCCGCTGAACTTGCCGATGGATTATCCTGCGGCAAGCCGTAGCGGTGTGTCGTGACATTCGTCGCGGCGAAAGCCGTTTTGGCGTTGCCTGAAAGATCTTACTGCGTTGGGGGTTCGCTGGCGGGGGAAGTGTCGTCCCTGTAACAAACCATTAACAGCGCTTCTCGATCGGTGGGGAATCGGATGCTAAACTAGCCGCATGACGACAAGGAAAGACATAATCGAGGGGAGCACGGGCTGCGCGGGCGTCGGTTGGGCACAGGGCGCCGGACCCTTCTCGATCGAGTCTCTTACTAATGAATACCTTGCTTTTTTGCGTATCGAGCGATCGGCGAGTGACAACACCGTAGCGGCTTATGCGACCGACTTAAACGATTTCGCCGCATTCCTTGATGTTCTGGGGGCCGACGACGCCACCAAGGTGACCCGCGACGACATTATTGGTTATGAAGCGGATCTGCGAGACAGGGGTTACGCGCCATCAAGCATCGACCGGCGCATCTCAGCATTGAAAGGTTTGTATCGCTTTTGCGTGCGCGAGGGTTACTCTACTAAGAACCCGACCGAATCGGTAAAACTCCCCAAGTCCGCCGAAAAGCTCCCCGATGTGCTCTCCATCGCCACGATGAACGCCCTGCTTGACGGGCTCCCGCGTGATACCCCAACCGATCTGCGTAATCGTGCGATCCTGGAGATGCTGTATGGATGCGGATTGCGCGTGAGCGAGTGCACGGGGCTCGATTTGTCCAGCTGCCTTCTTGATCGGGAGATCCTTCGCATTAAGGGAAAGGGCGGGAAAGAGCGCGTTTCCCCGATATCGGGAAGCGCTGCCAACGCCTTGGCGGACTATCTTGAAATCGGGCGCCCGCAGCTGGCGAAGCCGTATGCCAAGCCGACGTCGGCCGTTTTCCTGAATGCACGCGGCGGCCGGCTGACTCGTCAGAGCGTGCATACGCTGGTGGCGAATGCCGGCGTTTCGGTCGGTGTGAAGAACCTTCACCCTCATACGCTTCGCCATTCCTTTGCAACGCACATGCTGGAGGGCGGCGCCGATCTTCGCGTTATCCAAGAGATCCTTGGACACTCCGATATCTCCACAACGCAGGTTTACACCCACGTCGACAGATCCCATATCCGCGAGGAATATCTGTCGGCGCATCCGCGCGCCTAGCTTTGCTGTCGATCCTCATGCAGTGATGGTGCTTCCTGGCGTATTCGTCGGCGCGTTCTCGTGTTTTTGTCGGCGTCTCCTCATCGGCGCACCCTCACGGCCCCCTATGTTCCCTTGTGCGTAGTCGCAATCCCACGTTCCTCCACTTTTCCTCCCACTCTTTCACCTATTTCGCCACCCACTTCCTCCCACGCGTCTGACGTGGGGTTTTGAAGCGGCGGTGTAGCGAAGTGGGGGATGTGGAACAAAAATCTACTGCTTGAATGATGCACTTCGGCTGGGCTTCATTCGGCTTGTTTTGTTGGACCGATTCCCATTTATACCTATCTGACCTGCGTAAATACAATATCAGTGTTGTGGTTTTCCCTGTGAGTCACTTGTGGTGGGGCGGGGGTCGTTGTGTTTTACTGTGTTGCAAAGTGGGATAGATTGTCATAGAATGCAAACACGTTAGATGACAGTGAACGAGTGCGCCCGCAAGGCGCGTCGCCGAAAGGGCGGTTAGGACATGGAAGAAGGGAAGCACACCGTTGATCTGAACGGCGAGTTTCGCTTCAAAATCGATGCCAAAGGCCGTATGTCCCTGCCGGCGAAGTTTCGCAAACTGCTTTCTGACGAGCTTGTGGTAACGCGCAGCCTTCAAGACGAGTGCATCTACGTGTTTGACGACGGCCAGTTCGAACAGTGGGTCAACCAGCTGTTCGTCGACTCCTTCGGGGGTTACCGCTCGAACAACGCGAAGCACGTCGGTCTTCGCCGCAAGCTGAAAAGCCGTGCCCGTGACGTGCAGGTGGACTCCGCCGGTCGCGTCATGATCGCAGCGGATCAGCGCGAAGCGGTGGGAATCGACAAGGATGTGGTCATTGTGGGCAACACGGGTTACTTCGAAGTGTGGGACGCAAAGCGTTACGACGACATGGATGCCGAGATCGATCTTGGCGAAATGGTCCAGGTTTCGTAGGGCGTGCGCGTGATGACAAACGAATATCGGCATATACCGGTTCTGCTCGCCGAGTGCCTCGAACAATCCAAACTCCAAACACAGCATACGTTCGTGGACGCGACACTCGGCGGTGCAGGGCATTCCTCCGAATTCGCCAAGCTTCTGGGGCCTGACGGGGTCTTGCTTGGAATCGACCAAGACGAGATGGCGCTGGCTGCGGCCGGGGCCAAGCTCGAAGCGATTCCAGCCGAGCAACGACCCGAGATCAAGCTTCTGCGCGGCAACTTCGGGGATATGGACGAGCTTCTCGTCGAGGCAGAGGTGCCCGGGGTCGATGTGGTTCTTTTCGACCTGGGTGTTTCCTCGCCGCAGATTGATTTACCGTCCCGTGGCTTCTCCTTTAAGGAAGATGGCCCTCTTGATATGCGGATGAATCCGAGCAAACAAACTTTAACCGCAAAAGAGATCGTCAACACCTATAACGCAGCAGATCTCACTCGGATCATTCGCGCTAACTCGGATGAAAAGTGGGCGTCGCGCATCGCGGAATTCATCGTTCGCGAGCGTGAGCACGGGGAAATCGAGACCAGCTTCCAGTTGGTCGACATCATCAAGGCGGCGATTCCTGCATCGGCAAGGCGTCGCGGCGGTCATCCGGCGAAGCGCACTTTCCAAGCGCTCAGGATAGAAGTCAACTCGGAGCTCACCGTGCTGCGCAGTGGTCTTGACGCAGCGGTGCGCTGGCTGAATCCGGGCGGAAGGGTGCTGGTGATCTCTTACCACTCGCTCGAGGACCGCATCGTCAAAGAGACGTTCGCCCATTTCGCAGATAGGTGCACGTGTCCGCCGGACCTGCCCGTTTGCATGTGCGGTAAAAAGCCGATACTCGACGTCGTGACTCGCAAGCCGATTGTCCCCACTGCCGAGGAGATCGAGCGAAACCCCCGCGCACGCAGTGCGAAACTGCGCGTCGCGCAAAAGCTATAGCCGCCTTTTGCGGCTTGGCTTCAAACGAATAAGAACAACCAAGCCGAACGCCGCACGTACAAACGCAGCTCAATCACACTAAGGAGGCGGACATGGCGCAAGCAGCATATCGTTTCGACGCATATCCTATGCAACAGCCAGAGCGATCCGCCCGTCCTGACGTGCGCGTCGTTCCCGGCAAGCGTGAGCGCTCTAAGACCGAGGCGAAGCCCGTCACCGGTTCGCTGGTGTTCAGGCTCGTCATCGGCGTCATGGTCGTGATCGCCCTTACGTGCTTTGCCACCATCACGCTTAAAACGGCAACTAGCTCAGTTCTTGGCGACACCAAGAGCATTGAGTCGTCGATGAGCACCATGAAATCCGATTCGACCACGCTCGAGGTTCAGAATTCGGCGTTGTCAAGCACCGCGACGATCAAAGCCCATGCCGAGAAAATCGGCATGTCCGCACCGTACGAGGTCGGCACCATCGTTTTGCAGAAGGACGTCGTCGCAACCGATGCCCAAGGCGCTCTATCCCTTTCGGGTAGCATCAAGAACGCCGCCGAGATCCAGGGTTAAACCATGACTGAAAAAGGCAACCGCACCGATTGCCGTAGGCGGTCTTCTTCGTCGCGTGCTGCCGCCGGCAATCACACCACGCGCTTCGCCGTACGGGACTCGAGTCGCCCCGCTATCGTTCTTTTATTGATGTTGCTGTTCGCGCTTGCCATGTTCGCGCGACTGTTCTATGTGGATGTTGTGGTTCAGAAGGAATATTCCCAAAATGCTCAAGCGTCGCACACCGTTGGTCTGACGGTTGAGCCTAGGCGCGGCACCATCTACGACAGAAATGGCAAGATCCTCGCGGTTTCGGTTGACTGCACCACGGTGTATTGCAACCCTTCCGAGGTCACCGACCCCACCGCGGAAGCTGCGGTCATTGCCAAGTACTTGGGCGGCACCTACAAAGACTATGTCGATAAGCTTTCTGCCGAGAAGTCCACGTTCTCGTACGTGAAGCGCAAGGTGGATAAGGACAAGGCCGCTGAGCTGAAGAAAGAAGGCCTTGACGGCATTTACTTCCTGTCGGATACCCGTCGCGAATATCCGTACGGCGAAGTGGGCGGCCAGCTTGTGGGTGCAACCAACGTTGAAGTCGATCAGGCGGCCAACCGCGAGTACTACGTGGGCATCTCGGGGCTTGAATATTGGTACAACGAGACGCTTTCCGGCACCGCCGGTTACTACGAAGCCGAGCTTGGCGCCGACGGCACTCCCATCCCTGGCGGTGTTCACGAGTCGACGGCGGCTGTGGACGGCAAGGATATTGTCATTTCCGTTGACATCGAGCTTCAGCAGACCGCCGAGGCCGCGCTGAAGGATCGCCTTGAGCGTATGGGCGTCAAGGGCGGCACCGCGCTTGTCGTCGATGGAGGCACGGGTGAGATATACGCCTGTGCATCGTATCCGTATTTCAACCCCGCCGACCGCACCGAGGTCAAGGAGGGTTCGATGGAAGTGAAGGCCATTTCCAGTCTTTTGGAGCCAGGTTCGGTGTTCAAGACCGTTTCGGCCATGTCGATTCTTGAAGAGGGATCGATGGATGTCGAGGATACGCTCTTCTGCCCCTCCATCATCACGGCTGACGGTTATCAGATTTCCGATGCGCATGAGCGTGCGGACACCACGTACTCGCTTCGCCAGATCATGCAGCACTCCTCGAACGTCGGTATCTCGCTGGCGGTTGAGAACATGGGATTCGACAAGCTGTACGACCACATCATCAAATATAAGCTGCATGAGCTGACGGGCGTTGACTTCCCGGGCGAGCAGCTGGGTTACATGGTCGACTTCAGCAGCTGGTCGCGCGTCGTGGGCTACAACGTCTCGTTCGGTCAGGGCATTTCCGTCACGCCGTTGCAGATCGCCCGTTTTTACGGCGCACTGGTCAACGATGGTTACGAATGCGTGCCGCATTTCGTGATCAAGTATCCGGAAACCGGCGAGACCCCTCAGTACGAGCAGTCGAAAGTGGTGGAGAACACCGAGGTCATCCCTAAGATGACCAGCATGTTGCAGACCGTAGTCGAATCGGGCACGGGTGTTATGGCCGGCATCGAGGGATACGATGTTGCCGGCAAGACCTCGACCGCTGAGGTGTATGACGAGGAAAACGGTGGCTACAAGTACAATACTTACAACCTCGCATTCTGTGGCTACATCGCCAACTCCGACAGCAAACTTGTCTGTTATGTGGGTGCAAATGAAGTCATTGGCGATAACGAAGTCACCCCGATTTTTCAGGATATAATGTCGTATGCCGTCGATAGGTATTCCATCACGTCGTACTCGACGGAGTGACGAAACGCGAAAACGAACGTCCTATTGCCAGTTCAGTAGGACGCGGTCGCAAGGTTTGCGCAGCTCAGCGCCTCTTGCGGCACAACATCTTAGCGAGGTGCATCTACATGGCGAAAACGGTCGCCCAGCTGTTCGGCGGTATCGATTGCACGGTTCTTGGGAATCCCGACGATGAAGTAACGGGCATTGCGTACCGCTCCGACAAGGTGCAGCCTGGCAATGCTTTTTTCTGCATCGTCGGCTTGAAAAGCGACGGGCATTCGTTTGCCCAAGATGCCATCGATCACGGTGCGAAGGTCATTGTGTGCGAGCGCAAGGTCTACCTTGCCGACGCCACCGATGTCACTGAGGTGGTCGTTTCCGATACGCGCAAGGCTATGGCGCAAGTCGCAGCCAACTATTACGACAACCCCTCCCAGGCCTTCAGCTTGGTGGGCATCACGGGCACCAACGGCAAAACCACCACGACGTATCTGGTCGAGCATATCGCTAAACGCTGCGGCAAGCGCACGGGCGTCATCGGCACCGTCGGCATCGTTGTCGACGGCAAGAAGGAGCACGCCGAGCACACTACGCCGGAGTCTCCCGACCTTCAGGCAACGTTCGCGAAGATGCGCGATGCGCACGTCGACACGGTTGCCATGGAAGTTTCAAGCCACGCGCTTGACTTGCTGCGCACGTGGGGAACCTCGTTTGCTGTCACTGCGTTCACCAACCTGACGCAGGATCATCTCGATTATCATCATACTTTCGAAGCTTATTTCGAAGCCAAGGCCCGCTTGTTCTCGAAGGACTATCCCGCCAAGCGCGTTGTCAGCATCGACGATAAATGGGGTAAGGAGCTGCTTCGCCGTTGCAGCGCTGCCGACGAGAACGTCATTTCCGTCGGTTGGGACCAAACGGCGCAGATCCATCCTGTCAACGTCGATTACGAGCCTACGCATACGTCGGTCGAGCTTGATGTGCGCGGCTCACGCGTGAAGTTCGATTACCCGCTGGTTGGCCGCTTCAACGTCTCCAACGTCATGACTGCGTTCGCCATCGGCATGCAGCTGGGCTTCTCGCAGGCCGGCATCATCGCTGCGCTCGAGGAGGCTCCGCAGGTTCCGGGCCGTCTTGAGCGAGTTTCGGCTGACCATAACGGCGGCGTTTCCGTGTTCGTCGACTACGCGCACACGCCCGACGCCCTGCAGAAGGCCATGGCGTCCATTCAGAACATCACGAAGGGCCGCACTATCGTGGTCTTCGGCTGCGGCGGCGACCGCGATGCAACGAAGCGCTCCATCATGGGTCGCATTGCGCTTGGTGCCGATTACGCTGTTGTCACGTCTGACAACCCGCGTACCGAAGATCCGCTGGCCATCATCAACGACATCGTTTCGGGGATGGGCGAGGGCACCGATCATTTTGAGATCGAGCCCGACCGCCGTCTGGCAATCGCCGCCGCCATGAAGCACGCGCAGCCTGGCGATTCCATTCTTATTGCCGGCAAGGGCCACGAGGATTATCAGCTCGTCGGTGATAAGGTTCTCTCTTTTGACGACCGTGTCGTTGCTGCGGAAGAGCTTGAACGGGCATTCGGCGAATAAACTGGCGTCCACAAGGAGTAATTCGTCATGCGCTTGAGCATCAAGGAAATTTTCAAGTCAACCCATGGTTCGTACGTTATCGAGCCTGCTTCCGAAGACGTCGTCGCGACAGGTTTGGTATGGGACTCGCGCGAGGTTTCCGAGGGCTGCATCTATCTTGCCCTTCCGGGCGAGCGCGTCGATGGGCGCGTGTTCGTCGCGCAAGCATTCGGCAAGGGTGCCGTCTGCGCTCTTGTCATGGGCGGCGTTGATGAGGCCGCCATGGATGCCGCCCGCGATTCGGGTTTGGCTATTATCTCGGTTTCGGACACGTACAAAGCCATCGAGGACCTTGCCGCTTATTGGCGAGGGAAGCTCAATGGCCGTGTGATCGGCCTGTCGGGTTCAACGGGAAAAACCACTACCAAGAACCTCGTTCGCGACGTTCTTTCCGCCCACGGTTCCGTCGTGGCCACCCAGGGAAACCAGAACAACGAGATAGGCGTTCCCAAAACGCTTCTTTCTGCCGAGCCCGATACAACTTCGGTCGTCGTCGAGATGGGCATGCGCGGGCTGCATCAGCTTGATGCGCTCTGCTCGTTCGTGAAACCCTCGTGGGGTCTGCTTACCAACGTGGGCGAAAGCCATATCGAGCTCTTGGGCAGCCGCGAGAACATCGCGCGTGCCAAGTCCGAGCTGTTCGCTTCGCTTCCCGACAACGCGGGGGTTGCGTTCTTGAACATCGCGGATGATTTCGCGCGTTTCGTTTGCGATTGCGCGCATCTTTCCGACAGGAATGTCGGCTTGGTTTGCTACGACGGTTCCCTGCAGGCGTCCGAGCGCGTTGAGTCGTTCTCGTACGACGATCGAATCCTTCCCATGGTGTGGGCATCCGACATCAAGCTCGACCCTCAGGGCTGCGCCTCGTTCAATCTGTGCGCTCGGGGTTTCGGGCAGCTTGGCTTGGCGGGTGAGCCGGGCCTTGAAATCGTTCCCTGCACGCTGGCGCTGCGTGGCGCGCACAACGTCTCGAACGCATGCGCAGCTGCCGCCGTGGGTTATGCAAGCGGAATGTCGCTTGCCGATTGCGCTTTGGCGCTTGGTCAAGCCGAGCCCGAACCTGGTAGGCAGGATATCCTCAGCTCAAGCGAGCATGTTCTTGAAGTGCCGTCTGATTATGGCAAGGAAAAAGTAGCCGAGCTGCACCTTACCGTTCCGGCCGGCATTACCGTCGTCGACGATTCGTACAACGCGAACCCCGATTCCATGCGCGCGTCACTCTCGACGTTCTCAGCCATGGATGTTTCGGGGAAGCGCATCGCTGTTCTTGGCGACATGGGCGAGCTTGGCTCGTTCGCTCCGGAATGCCATGCCCGCGTTGGCTCGTATGCGGCGCATTGTTCGCTTGATTTGCTGGTGTGCGTCGGCGATCTTTCCGTTGACATCGCCGCCGGCGCCAAAGCCGCGGGGATGTCGGCAGACAAGATCGTCCATGTCGACGATATAGAAGCTGCGCTGGCGTATGTCGCGCCGCGTGCGAACCCGGGCGATGCCGTCTTGGTCAAAGCCTCTAATTTCATGGAATTCAGCCGCATTGTGAAGGGACTGGTCGGCTAGCATGTTCTCCCTTTTTGTTTCTCAATATCCAACGTTTCTTTTGTTTCTTGGCGTCTTCGTCGCCATGGCGCTCACTCTTGCTCTCATGCCCGCGTGGATCAAGTTCCTGCGTAAGGAGCATCTTGGTCAGCAAGTGCGCGACGACGGTCCGCAAACGCATTTGGTGAAGCAGGGAACGCCCACCATGGGTGGCGTGGTCATGCTCATTGCAGTGGTTCTTACCATGCTGTTCGTGGCCGACATCACCCCCGAAGCGATCGTGCTGGTAGGCGCCGTCGTCATCACCGGTTTTATCGGCTTGGTTGACGACAGCTCGTCCATCCTGCATGGCCGTTCGTTGGGTCTGACCCCTAAGCAGAAGCTCGTCGCCCAGTTCGCCGTCGCAACGGTTTTCTGCCTGTTCGCGGTTAATTACATCGGTATCGAGCCCACGGTTGAGATCCCGCTCGCTTGCGTTATCGACCTTGGTTTCCTTACCACGCATCTGCCGATCTTCGGCGGCCTCGACATTCCCTGGGTCTACCTCATTTTGGTGAACATCTTGCTTGTCGGTCTGTGCAATGCGGTCAACCTCACTGACGGTCTTGACGGCTTGGCTGCAGGAACGGTTCTTGTCGTTATGGTGGTCATGGCCGCTATCGCGTATCGCTCCGACCTTTTGGAGCCAGCCGTTCTCGCTGCGGCTATCGCTGGCGCATGCATCGGTTTTCTCTGGTTCAACTCGTACCCGGCCGACATTTTCATGGGCGACACCGGCTCGCTTGCTTTGGGAATGGCGCTTGGCTGCTTGGCCGTCCTCACTAAGTCCGAGTTCATCGTCATCGTCATTGGCGGCCTGTTCGTCGTCGAGGCGCTCTCGGTTATGATCCAGGTGTTCTACTACAAGAAAACGAAGAAGCGCGTGTTCCTTATGGCGCCGCTTCATCATCATTTCGAGAAGAAGGGCTGGAGCGAGACGAAGGTCGTTATTCGCTTCTGGATCGTCTCGGGCGCTTTCGCTGCGGTGGGCTTCTCGATTTATTTTGCTAACTCCATGATCAACGCCATTTAGACGCACTATCGTGTAGGGTGAATGCACCGTAAACTAACGCACTTCAAACGCATCACGGAAGAGGGTTCGATGGCTTCGTCGACGAAATTCATTCCTGGCAGGAAACGCGCTCCGCAATCATTGGGGCGCGTGCTTGTTTTGGGTCTTGGAAAATCGGGAAGGGTTGCAGCGCAATACTGCGCTGCGCTTCTTGGCACGCGTGTCGATGCGCTGTATGTCGCAGCGGGTTCGGCTAACGACGATGCCCGCGCGTTCGTCGAAGAGCTTTCGGCTTCGGCGTCGTGCGCCGATCCGTGCGTCTGCGAGTTCGGTGATGCAGCCGTTCCTATGCTTGCAAAACAGGCGGGCGGTCGTTTCGACTTGTGCATCGCCAGCCCTGGCATTCCGTATTGGGCTCAGCTCTATCAAGATGCTCAGGCGCATTCCGCAGAAGTGGTAAGCGAGGTCGAGTTCGCGTGGCGCGAAAGCGCCGATTCGTCGGTGTGGGTTGCCATCACCGGAACGAATGGCAAAACCACCACCACGTCGTGCTGCGCGTCGCTCCTTTCCAGCGCCGGTATGAATGCCAAGGCTGTGGGCAACATCGGTGATGTCTGCCTGAAGGCGGTTTCCGAGGGCAATACCGACGTGTACGTTGCCGAGGTGTCTTCGTATCAGTTGGCTTCCACGCGTGATTTCGCGCCGAATGTTGCCGTTTGTCTGAACATCACCCCCGATCACGTTCACTGGCATAAGACCTTTGAAGCTTACCGCGATGCCAAGTTCAAGGTTCTTGAGAACTTGGGCAAAGTCCCTGGAAGCGTTGCCGTGCTTGATGCGTCGAACGACGTTGTTCGCGCAAAGGTGCGCCAGATCAAGGCCGTGACGACGTATCAGTACGTTCCTATGGGAACGTCCGCGGGTATGTCGGGTGACATGCGCGTGGCATGCGGTTCCGACAACGCTGCATTCATCACCGACGAGGGCATGCTCGTTGTTACATTCGACGGTAAGGAGCATCAGCTTTGCCGTGCTGACGAGCTTAAGATCCACGGCCTTCATAACGCATCCAATGCGCTTGCGGCTTCGGTTGCTGCGATCGCCTTGGGGGTCTCCGACGATGTCATTGTTTCGGCTCTACGTTCGTTCGCTCCGCTCGAGCATCGCATTGAACCCTGCGGCAGCATCAACGGTGTGGCTTGCTTCAACGATTCGAAGGCCACGAATGTCGATGCCACGCTGAAAGCGCTCACGGCGTTTCCGAACGCCTACCCGATCGTTTTACTTGGCGGCGATGACAAAGGGACCGATCTTTCCGATTTAGTGCGCGAGGTTTACAACCACGCGCGCGCCGCTGTGTGCTTCGGCGCTGCGGCTGATCGTTTTCTGCGGGCATTCTCTGAGAATGAGACTGATCAACCTGAGGGCTTCTTCTTGCTCTCCGCTTCGAACATGGAAAGCGCACTTGATGCTGCTCTCGATGTTGCTCATTCCGGTGACGTCGTTCTTCTATCGCCTGCATGCGCCTCGTTCGACGAGTTCCACTCGTTCGAAGAGCGCGGCACTGTTTTCAAGCGCCTTGTTTCTGAGCGTTCGGGTGCTGTTTCTGCAGCATCCAACGTTAGGTAGCGTGAGACATGGCATTCGATGTGTTTGAGGAGCAAGGCTCCGATATCGGCTTCATGCGTACGCTCTTCATCTTGTTGGTCGTTGGCATGCTGCTGTTCGGTTGCGTCATGATTTACTCAGCAAGTGCCCCTTCGGCCGTTGCCGAGGGATCGCACCCTGCCGTCTACCTTCTTGATCAGTTGAAGTTCGCGCTCATCGGCATTGTTGCCGCTGTTGGTGCGTGGTGCATCCCGTATCGCGTGTGGCTTGGCAGGGCGGCTTACGGTATTTGGGTGTTGGGTCTGGCGCTCGTCATCCTGACGATGGTCTCGGGCACAGGCGGCGATACCTGGGGTGCTCAACGATGGTTGGTTTTGGGCCCGATTTCGTTGCAGTCGTCTGAGTTCATGAAGATCGCCATTGCCATTGTCGCTGCGAAGATCATGAGCGAATACCACAGTGGCATTCTTGAATTCAAAGAGGCTATTCGCAATGCATTCGTTCTCGTGGGTGTTCCCATGTTGCTGATTCTTGAGACTCAGTCCGACCTCGGCACGACCATGATCATCTTTGCGGCTGCGATTGTCGTCATGTGGCTTGGCGAGGTGCCCACCCCGATCGTTGTCGGGGTCATTGTAGCTGCCGTGGGTCTTGCCGTTCTTGCTACCGTCTTCTCGTCGTATCGTTCGTCGCGGTTTCTCTACCTGGATCCTTGGAACGACGGCAAGGGTGGATACGGCGCAGGGTATCAGATCATTCATTCGTACTATGCCTTCTCGCAAGGTGGCCTTTTCGGCGTGGGCATCGGCAATTCAACTGAGAAGTACCTGTATCTCCCCGAGTCCGAGACCGACTTCATCTATTCCGTCATCGGCGAGGAGCTTGGCATGTTCGGCGCCCTTGCCGTTCTTGTCGCATTCATTGTTTTGGGCTACGCGGGCTTGCGTATTGCATATGCGGCTGAAGATGATTTCGGTTGCATGCTTGCGGGTTCGCTTACCGTCATGCTCGTCGTCCAGGCTTTCTTGAACATGGGATCCGCCGCAGGCCTGCTTCCCACCACGGGCAAACCGCTGCCCTTCATTTCGTCAGGAGGTTCGTCGCTGATCGCGACGTTCATCATGGTGGGTTTGGTGTTGTCGGTCAGTCAAGGCTCGGCGTCGTTCTCGCTGCCGTTTGGCGGGGGCAAGAAGGGCGATGTCTATGAGCAGCGCCGCGACAACTTGCGCGTCATTCACGTCGATGGCGCAGGTGGCAGCGGCCACAGAGCCGGTGGATCCTCTCGTCGTACCAGCTTTTTGGATGAGTCCTCGATGTCGGGCGGCTTCGGAAGCACAGGCAGTTCGTCGCGCTCATCGCGTCGTACAAGGAACACAAGGAGATAGATATGCTCGTAGTTCTTTCCGGTGGTGGCACTGCAGGTCACATCAACCCGGCATTGGCATTGGCGGACGTTCTGGCCGAGCGCGGCTGCGAGGTTCGCTTCGCGGGCACGCCGCAAGGTGTCGAGTCGCGTCTTGTTTCCGAGGCGGGCATTCCGTTCAAAGGTTTTGAGGCTGCCGGCTTCAATCGCAACCATCCGCTTAGCCTTTTCAAGGGCGTTGCTCTTATCGAGAAGAGCACCTTTGCAGCTAAGAAGTGGTTCGCCGAGATCAAGCCTGATGTCGTTGTTGGATTCGGCGGCTATGTCTCCATCCCCGTTGGCCGCGCCGCCGAGAAGATGGGCATTCCTGTTGTCATCCATGAGCAGAATTCCGTTATGGGAATGGCCAACAAGTACCTTGGCAAGAAGGCTGCACGCGTTTGTTTGACCTACGACAACGCGGCGAAGGATCTTCCCAGCACCAAGAACGTGGTTGTCACCGGCAATCCGGTTCGCGCGAGTATCTTCGAGTCCACTCGTGCCGAGGGCCGTGAAATGCTGGGTATTCCCGACGACGCTCGCATGCTGTTGGTGTTCGGCGGCAGTTTAGGCGCGCGCCATATCAATCAGGCGCTGGTTGGCATGAAGGACAAGCTGCTCTCCTATCCCGACTTGTATGTGGTTCATGTCACGGGCCCGAAGGAACTTGACAGCGTCACTCAGGCGCTTTCCCTTACCGAGGACGAGGCGAAGCGCTGGAAGCTCTTCGGCTATCAGGATCAGATGGGGAAGTGCATGGCCGCAACCGACGCTATCGTGTCGCGTGCGGGCGCCACGTCCCTTGCTGAGATCTCCGCGCGAGCGATTCCGGCCCTTCTTGTTCCGTTCCCGTATGCCACCGAAGATCATCAAACTATGAACGCGCGTTCATACGTTGAGGCGGGATGCGCGCTGATGATTCCTGACACCGACGTCGAAACGCCGGCGTTTGCCCGCGACGTATGCGAGCTCATTGAGAACGCCGAATTGCGCGCAAGCATGACCGCAGCCGCCAAGCAACAGAAGACCGCTGACGCTGCACGTCTTCTTGCCGACGAGGTCATGGCTGCTGCCAAGAAGTAACCCAGTGCAGGTTGCCTTGCGCGCTTCTTCTTGTAAAGCCTGAAGTTTCAGATCAGCCCTACTTGAAGTTTCAAACTTCAGGTAGGGCTTTTTCTTTCAGTCTTTTGGTTGATTCTCAACTCGTTGTCTTCGACTTACTCTGATATCAACGAGAGATCGAGTCTGCAGACATCTCCCATAGAAAAGACGAGTTTTCGAGTAATGAAGGAGTGGTTCGAGATGACGAAAGCCGAAGACCGTAAAGTCTTGGTTCTGGGCGTCGATGGCATGGACCCCCGACTGTCGAGGAAGTTCTTGGCAAAGGGCGTCATGCCTAACCTGCAGAAGCTGATTGATCGTGGTTCCTGCCGTGACGACCTTGTTCTTCTTGGTGGTCATCCGACGGTTACCCCGCCGATGTGGACGACGCTTGCTTGCGGCTGCTACGCCAATGTGCACGGCATTACTGCATTCTACCGTCAGTCTCACGATCATCCGCTTGACACCATCGAGTACAACATGGACTCGACGAACTGCCAGGCAGAACCTATGTGGAACGCAACCGCTGAAGCGGGGAAGAAAACGCTTGTGTGGCATTGGCCTGGTTCCAGCTGGCCTCCGACCAGCGACAGCCCGAATCTGATGGTCGTCGATGGCAGCTCTCCGGGATGCGTTGGCATGGCGACGAGCACCCTCGAGGTCGAGTTCCTCATGAGCGCTAAGGACACCTACAAGGAAGTCACGGTTATCCCCGCAGCTGCAACCGAAGCTCACGCTCCTTGCGTTGTCGAGAACATGGAAGTTTCCGAGAATGCCGATGGCGCCCTCGGAATTGAGGATTGGGCAGCTAAGTACATCACCCGTATTGTTTACAAGCCGTCCCAGATGGAGGGTGAGGGCACCGAGATCGGCATGGATCTGCAGGTTTCTCCGATCAAGGAACCCAAGGGTTGGACTGCCGCCCCTGAAGGCGCCAAGGAAGTTATCCTGCTCACGGCAAAAGGCCTTCTGCGCTGGCCTGGTCTTATCCTTAAGAACGCCGAAGGAAAGTACGACAAGGTCGCTTTCTACAAGAGCAAGAAAGATGCGGAGCCGTTCGTCGTTTTGGAGGAAGGCGTCATGGTGAAGGACGTCATGATGGACTCCTTCAAGGACGAAGAGAAGCTTCCGTGCAACCGTAACATGAAGCTGCTCAAGATTGCAGAAGACGGTTCTGAGATCACGATTTACGTTGCAGCTGCTATGAACACGTTCGACGACACCGTGTGGAGCCCGAAGAGCCTCTATTCTGAGATTCGCGAGAATTTCGGTCCGATGAAGCCGAACTCGTACATTGGCTGCCAGGACCCCATGTTGATCACTGACTGCATGCTTGATAACTGGACCGTCGCCCGCGATTGGCAGGCTGACTGTATCAACTACCTTATCAAGAAGTATGACCTGGATGTCGTTTTCAGCCACTTCCACAACGTTGATATGCAGTTCCACAAGTTCGTGAAGCACTTGGCAAATGGTAAAGAATTCAACCGCCTTCCTCAGGAACAGTACGACAAGTTCGCCGAGGACGTCTACAAGCAGACCGATGGCTACATTGGCCGCTTCCTGCACCTTCTTGACGAGGGTTGGACCATCCTCTTGGTCTCCGACCATGCCCTTATCTCGCCTAAGAACGACGTTCCGATGCTCTCCGAGAACAGCGGCCTTACCGCTGGCGTTATGAAGGAGCTTGGTTACACCGTCCTGAAGAAGGACGAGAACGGCGAGGAGATCGGCGAGATCGATTGGGAGAAGACGCGCGCGGTTGCTGTTCGCGAGTGCAATATCTACATCAACCTCAAGGGTCGCGAGGAAACCGGCATTGTCGATCCTTCCGACAAGTACGAGCTTGAAGAGCAGATCATGACTGATTTGTATGGTTATCGCGACAAGAAGACCGGTCATCGCGTGGTTTCCGTTGCGCTGCGCAACCGTGATGCCTTGCTCCTTGGCTATGGCGGTCCCGAGTGCGGCGACATTTGCTACTGGATGGCTGAAGGTTACAACGCCGACCATGATGACTGCCTGTCCACCACGCTTGGCGAAGACGATACATCGGTGTCTCCGATCTTCGTTGCGGCGGGCGATGGAATCAAGCGTGGCTTCAAGACCGACCGCCATATCCGTGAGGTCGACGTTGCGCCGACCGTTGCTGCCCTTACCGGCGTTCGCGTGACGAAGAACTGCGAAGGTGCTCCTGCTTATCAGATCTTTGAAGGTAAGCAAACCATCGCGGTTGAGTCTTAAAGCCCATAGGCCGTGCGAGCGTAAGTGTTTGTTGAACCGTCCGAGAAGTTGGCGTTTGGCAATTCACGCAGACCATCGAAATGCGTAGAGCTCAACGTATATGCGTCAAGTGTCTTCGTTTCGTGCTCGGTCCGTTCGCTTGACGCTCGCATGGCTTCGTTTTGAATCGCTGATTCCTTTACATGTCTTTTTCTCGGAGCGTTTCGGTAGTAAACGCTCCGACGGGCACACCATGTGTTTGTTGTATCCCGAGTGGGGAAACGCTTGGTGCGCCCGTGCTAATAAGATGGGAAACATCATGGCTGAACAAAACAAATTACAAAAGACATCGAAACCGCTCGACGTGCTTCTTATGGCGGTTGGTGCCTTGATCGGCTTCGCGGTATTCATGATGCCTGGCGAGCTGTTCCCTTCAAAGGGCGGTCCCGCTGGCGCCTTCATCGGTCTGGCGATCGCGTTCGTGCTGGTTGTGCCGATTGCTTACTCGTATGGATACCTGCTTCGCAAGTACCCGCTTTGCGGAGGCAGCTTCACCTTCACGCTTATCGCTTTTCGCGGGAACAAGCATCGTAAGCAGCATGCATTCGTTTCGGCGTGGTTCCTGGCGCTTGCGTATTGGGCGCTGCTTTGCTTGAACGCGACGGGCGCCGGACTGGTTCTTCGTTACATTTTCCCAGGTGTGTTCTCGGGCCCGCTTCTGTACAACGTTTTCGGTTGGGACGTCTATCTCGGCGAGATCCTCATCGCTCTTGGTTTCATCATTCTTTTCGGCTTGATCAACCTTAAGGGCATGAAGACCGCTTCCTGGATTCAAAATGGTGTCGTTATCGTTTTGTTGGGCGCCATCATCTACCTTGTTGTCGCCGTGCTCACGCAAAGCCCCAATTGGAGTAACCTTGAGCCCGCATTCCCGTCCAGCAAGACCCCGTTCCAGGCGATTATCGCCATGGTTGCCATGACCCCGTGGCTCTATATGGGCTTCGATGTCATTCCGCAGTCGGCTGAGGAGTACAACTTCACTCCCCGAAAAGCCCTGGTTCTCATGATCGTGGCTATGGCCGTCGTTTTTGTCGTCTACAACCTGATGATGGTTATCGCTTGCTCTTACGCCCCTTGGGAAGACATGCTCGCAATGGGCAACTTCTGGAATCTTGGCTGGGCTGTTGAGAACTACCTTGGCCGTCCCGGACTGCTGGTGATGGGCTTGGCCATGATCTTGGGTATTTTCTCGGGAATCAATGCCTTCTTCACCACGTCTAGCCGCGTCTTGTACTCTATGGGCCGCGTTGATGCCCTGCCTGAGGCGTTTGGCAAGCTTAACAAGAACGGCGTTCCTTCCACCGCTATCATCTTCATGATGGTAACTGCATGCATCGCTCCGTTCGCAGGTCGTCAGCTTATCTCGTGGATCGTCGACATGCTTTCGCTTGGTATGGCTGTTTGTTATACCTATGCCTGCATCTCTGCCGCCATCGTCGCCAAGCGCAACAATGACAAGCTAGCTTTCTTCTTCGGTAGTTTCAGCGCGGTTGTTGCTGTGATTTGCGTGCTGCTCGAGATCATCCCCGGCTCTCCTGGCTTCCTTTCCGTTGAGGCTCTTATTGCCCTTGGCATCTGGGCTGCTCTTGGGGTTGTGTTCTACCTCATCAACCGTAAGAACTACCTGGCGTCCGACAAGATCGAAGAGCTTGCCGCGGAAGCCAGCGCCGAGGTCAAGGTCGAGGAGGCCGAGGAGTGCCTCGATGAGAAGGTCGACACCCCTTATGGCACGGCCGAAATGGGCTGCGTTGACGAATTGAAGGCTGCGCAATCTGCGCAGGCCGAGGTAGTGACAATTAAGGAAGAAAAGGCTGAGGAATGCGCCGAAGTGGTGCAAACCGAATACGGCGAGGCTGACCTAGGGTGCGCTGACAAGGTGGCCGAGCTTGAAGACGCCAAAGCTAAGCTCGACGAGCTGAATGCGAAAGTCGACGCTGCGAAATAACTTGACTTAAAGCCTTCAATTCGAGGCTTTGCATCCGACGAAGTCCTGTCGGCCGGCGTAAGAGTCGCATGGCAACAAGAAAGGGGCGCAGTTCAAAAAAGCTGCGCCCCCATTTCTTCAAGGACGCCGCGAAGGCGTCGGCCAATCAACGAAACACACATGAAAGGGAAACTCCCATGCGCAATATGCAATGGGGCTTGTCGGGCGCTGTCCTTTGGGCCTTCGACACGGTGATCCTCAGCATCGCTTTAAGCTCCACCGTCTTTTTCTCGACACCGCAGGCGATAGCTTTGGCATCATTTGTCAGCACGTTTCTGCACGACGCTTTCTCGGCTATCTACATGTTCATCTACAACGGCTTTCGCAAAAAGCTTGGCAAGACATGGAAACTCCTGCGAAGCAAAACGGGTTTGTTCGTATGTATTGCCGCGCTTATCGGCGCCCCGCTTGGCATGTCGGGTTATGTATTCTCCATTAACCAGATTGGTGCAGCCTATGCTGGCGCTATCTCGGCTTTCTACCCGGCGTTTGGCGCGTTTTTGGCACATGTCTTTCTGAAAGAGCGCCTGAAACCCTACCAATGGGGCGGCTTGGTGGTGTGCCTGGTTGCCATCGCAGCCATTGGTTTCACGCCTGACGAAGCGGTGCCGGGCGATTGGTTCTTAGGTATAGCCGCAGCGCTCTTCACGGTGTTTGGCTGGGGAGCCGAAGCGGTTATTATCTCGTATGCTCTGCGTTTTGGTGAGGCCGACGAAGAGTGCTGTCTGCAGATTCGCGAAAGTGTTTCGGCCCTTACTTACATGATCATCATCTTGCCTGTTCTTGGAGGATGGGGCTGCGCCGTCGATGTTGTCGCAAGTGATGCTTTGCCTTGGATCGCCCTTGCGGCTTTTATGGGAACATCATCGTTTATCTGCTATTACACGTCTATCGGCAAGATCGGCGCGCCGAAATCGATGGGTTTGAACGTTTCGTATTCGGGTTGGGCGGTGCCAATTTCCATGGTTTTGGTCGGCACGCAGCCTACTCCGGTTGGCGTGGTATGCACTGTGCTCATCATCGTAGGTGCGATTGTTGCTGCAACCGACCTTTCCGAGCTTTTCGGCAAGAAAGGTGCGAACGAGGGCGCAAGCGCTTAAGGCACCAAGTGCGGGCGTGGTTCCTTGCGTTTTCACGAGCCTTTGATATTTCTGTATGTCCGGGTGCTTACTGCGCGCCCGGACATTTTCGCTTTTAGTCGGCGTAAAGGTGCTCTTTTAGACATTTCACGAAGGTCTGCACCGATTCGTTGTCGCGATCCTCCTTCCTGAACAGGCACCCTATCTGAGAATTGATGGTGGGCATGAATCCTTTGAAGATCACATTGGGGCGGATGTTTGCGCTGTGCGCCACGAAGAAACGACTTGCGAAGCCGATGTAGGTGCTGTTTTCGATCGTCGAGTAGAAAAGACTTTCACTGTCGACTATCTTCTTTATCTGAGGCGTGCCGTAATCGCGGTAATAATCGAGTGTTATGCGGTCGATGCCCGCTTCAGGGTAATCGGGGTATTCGATGATCAGCGGCTCGTTGAAAAGGGATTTAAGCGTAAGATTCGTCTTCGTGGCAAGGGGATGATTTTTGTTCATGCATGCCACCCAGTAGTCGTCGACAAGCGGCAAAAACTCAAGATCATCGCCGATCTTGCTTTTCAACAACACGTTGTCGTCGGGCACGTTCAAAACGCTTACCACCGTGCCTTCGCTGCATTCTGAAAGACGCCGATGCATGTCGGGGATAAGAAAGCTATCCTTTGCCAAAGCCATGACGTTCGTGTGCGGCGCGCGACGCGACAGTTCGTCGATGGCGCCTGAAAGCACCGTCTCGTGCACGGCGGGGCAGCAAAGCACCGTGATGTCGCCGGTTATTTCCGGGCATACGCTGAAGCGCCCTTTCAGCTGGTCTATTTGCTGCAAGATGTTTTTTGCGGCTTCAAGCGTTTCAAGCCCCTCTTTGGTAAGGTAACATCCTCTGCTTGCGCGCGTGAGAAGGGTCACGCCAAGCTCCTTCTCGAGGTTCGTGATCGATTTCCCCAGCGATTGCTGCGTGATGAACAGGCGTTTGCTTGCTTCGCTGAGTGACTTGCATTTTGATATGACGACCAAGTACTCAAGCTGCTCAAGCCTCATTCGATCCCCCTAGTTTCGTTTGCGCTTAATTGCGCAGGGCGATGATAAACCCTCCCTGACTTGTCTTGATTATATAAGTACTTGCCCTCGTTGTTGTCGGGGCGCTTCGTTTGGCGTTACCATGTTTCGTTACAGAACTAACTTCGCCGGGCGTTTGCGGATTGGGCGCATGTCTGGCTTTTCATCAGCATAAACGCAGCATTCGACAGGGATTGTGCATGAACATGGATAAAATCACGTCGGTTCATTTCATCGGCGTCGGTGGTGTTGGCATGAGCGGTATTGCCAAGGTCGCCCACGATCAGGGTCTTATCGTCACGGGCTCCGACATCCGCGATAGCCGTTATACTCAGCAGCTTCGTGAGGCGGGCGTGACCATTCACATCGGGCACGACGCCGCCAATATCGCAGGCGTCGGTAAGGAAGACGGCCCCGATGTCGTCGTTATTTCCACTGCTGTTCTCGAGAACAACATCGAGCTTCGCGCTGCGAAGGAGCGCGGCCTGACCATTTGGCATCGCGCTCAGATGCTCGCGTATTTGGGAACCGGTCTGAAGACGCTTGCCGTTGCGGGAACGCACGGCAAAACCACCACGTCTTCCATGATGGCCACCGTCCTTGACGATCTTGGCTTCGATCCCACGTTCCTGATCGGCGGCATCGTTCGTGCCTATGGCACGAACGCGCACTCCGGCACGGGCGATTATTACGTGGTCGAAGCCGATGAGTCTGACAAATCGTTCAGCTACCTGTCCCCGTATGCGGTGCTTATCACCAATATCGAGGCCGACCATCTCGATCACTACAAAGACCTCGCCGAGATCCGCGAGAAATTCAAGGCGTTCATCGAGCTCATTCCCGAAGCCCAGGGCATCGCCATGGTTTGCGCTGAGGACCCATCGGTGGTTGAGCTCGCTCGCTCCACGGGCCGCAACGTGAAAACGTACGGCTTTGCCGATGGGGTTGACGTGCAGATCGTTTCGTATCAGTCTCACGGCATCGGCAGCGCTTTCTCGCTGCGCATGCCTGACGGCCAGATCGTCGAGTCGTCCATCCCCCAGAATCCAGGTAAGCATAACGCGCTTAACGCCGCAGGCGTTATCGGTCTTTTGGCCGAGCTTGGCGTTCCTGCGGCCGATGCCGCTCGTGCCGTCTCCGATTTCAAGGGCGTTCGCCGTCGTTTCGATTTGGTCGGCAAAGCCGACGAGGTCACCGTGGTTGACGACTACGCTCATCACCCCACCGAGATCGCGGCCACTATCTCCGCTGCCGCAGAGCTTGGCTACAACAACGTTCATGTCCTTTTCCAGCCGCACCGTTATTCGCGTGTGGGGCTGTTCACCGAGGTTCTTCATGACGAGTTCGGCTCGGCTTTCGACAAGGCCGACACCGTCACGTTCATGGACGTGTATCCCGCAGGCGAGGCGCCGGTGCCGGGTGTTTCCGGCAAGACGTTCTTGAACGTCGTGCTTGATCATTCGGGCCATCCCAATGCGGAATACGTCGCCCGCCGCGTCGACGTGCCCGAGGTCATGGCCGCTAAAGCGAAGCCGGGAGATCTGGTTATCACCATGGGTGCCGGTGACGTCACCGCCATGGGTCCTCAGATCATCGATGCCCTGCGTCGTCGTTCTTCGGGCGATGCTCCTGCCGCCGAGTAACGTCAGGGGGCTTTCGTGTCTGCTCTTCACGCTGTGGGGATCGAGGCTCTTCTTGCCGGCTCCGACTTTGACGGCGAGGTTCTGCCCGACGAGCCCATGTCGCGTCATACCACCTATCGCATAGGTGGGCCTGCTCGTTATTACGTGCAGGCCAATTCCATCAGCGCTCTTGCAGGCGTTTTGCGCGCATGCAATCGCTACGATGTGCCATGGGTGGTTGTCGGCCGCGGATCGAATCTTCTTGTGGCTGATGAGGGTTTCCCTGGTATCGTTTTGACGTTGGGACGTGATTTCCGCTCCCTTCGCTTCAACGAGGACGCCAACACCATAGTGGCTGGTGCGGGAGTTACGCTTGCCACCGTCGTTCGTGAGGCGTTTCACCGCTCATTGGGCGGCTTCGAATTCGCGGTCGATGTTCCCGGAACCGTGGGTGGCGCCTTGCGCATGAATGCCGGCCTTCGCGACGAGTGGATCGGCGAGCGCGTTGTCTCGGTCACCGTGATCCACCCCGACGGTCAGTTGCAAAAGCTTCGCGCCGAGGACTTGACGTGGGACTATAGGTGCAGCGCTTTCGCTCCCGACGACGTCATCGTCGAGGCAGAGCTCTCGGGCAAACCGTCCGACCCCTTCTTCATTCGGGGGAGGATGGAGGCTTTGCATCGTCGTCGCAAAGATCGCCAGCCTCTTAACTTCCCTTCGTGCGGAAGCGTGTTCCGCAACCCCGAAGGCGCTCTTGCCGCCAAACTCATTGAGGATGCCGGTCTTAAGGGCCGCAAGGTGGGTGGCGCCCAGGTTTCCGAGAAGCACGCGAACTTCATTGTGAACGCAGGCAACGCTACTGCTCGTGATGTGCTCAGCCTTGTTGACCTCGTTCGTGCGGTTGTTCGCGACGAAACGGGCATGAGCCTTGTTCCCGAGGTTCGCTACCTTAGCAGCGATATGTGCGCGGCTGGGTCTCCTTCGGCCGCCATGGTTCAGCTGAATACCGTGCGCCCGTCGTTCACGGGCACGTCGTTTCGCATCGATCCCGAAGAGATCGTGGCGTGCGCCAACGCTACGTCTGCTGCTGGAAAGGTCGAAGGCGAATGACCCGCCGCGATCCAAGGGCACAGCGTCCGTATCGTTCGCAACCTTCTTCCGGCCGTTCCCAGGGCGCTGCCAATACCCGCCAAAGCCGTCAGACGCCAAGCGCGCCTTACCAGGGTGCGCCGTCTTCGCGTTCCCGTAGGGATCCTCGTTCCACAGGTGACTCCAGGTATCGCATGAGCTCGGTGAGCGTGGGCGAGCTTCGCCGCTCTGAGCGCAATGAACGCGCTCAGGCCCGTGCGCGTAGCTATGCCATGCGCGTCATCGCCGTGCTCGTGCTTGCCATCGTTTTGGTTATCGCGGGCGGTGTGGCATACAACTCAAGCCTGTTCACCGTCTCGAATATCAAGGTCGAAGGCGTCGATCATCTTACAGAATCCGAGATGGCCCAGCTTGCGGCGGTCCCCGACAACACCACGCTTTTGCGCGTCGACACCGACACCATTAAGAAACGTCTGCTTCAAAACGCCTGGGTTTCCGATGTCCAGGTGTCCAAACGCTTTCCCGACACCTTGGTTATCAAAGTGAAGGAAAGAACGGTTGCGGCGGTGGTCGCCGTACCTCAATCCAGCGGGAAAAGCACGAAGCGATGGGCCATTTCCTCGGACCATATGTGGCTGATGCCCATTCCCGACAGGAACTCGGAATCGGGCAAGAACACCAGCGAGAAGATCTTTGACGACGCCGATGCGGCACTGAAGATCACGAACGTCCCTTACGGAACTCAGGCTGCCATTGGCACGTACTGCACCGACAGCAACGTTTTGAACGCGTTGGACATTGTTTCGGGTATGACCACCGAGCTTGCTGGAAGGGTGGTTGAGGTATCCGCCTCCGGCGCTGACGAGACCACGCTCATGCTTGACAACGGCGTTGAGATCGCTTTCGGCAAGGCCGAGAACATCCGAGATAAAGAGCGCGTCGTGCTTCAAATCCTGAAGGAGAATGAGGGGAACGTTTCTTACATAAACGTTCGTACCGTGGCAAGCCCCACATGGCGTACTATCTAACTTGCACGGCCGGCATCGCTTTAAGCGCTGCCGGCTTTTGTTTTGGCAGCGTGAACGGGTTGCTTCAACGTGCGCTTTCGTAATGTGAACCGTCGGCAGAGTATTGGCTGCTCGCATTGCATTTGACTTCGCTTTGTGTAAAATCAGGAATGATACAGTGCCTTATCAGGCGCAGTGTCCACAGCAAACGCAGCTGAACAGTAAAACCCAGGTGTGGAGGAAACAATGCCAAACAATTTGGGCTCCGAGCATTTGGCGGTTATCAAGGTCGTCGGCGTTGGCGGTGGCGGTACAAATGCCGTTAACCGCATGGTCGAGGCTGGTGTGAAGGGCGTCGAGTTCATCGCCGTCAACACCGATCGTCAAGCGCTTCTTATGTCCGATGCGGACAAGACCATTCATATCGGCGAGGATCTTACCCGTGGCCTCGGCGCTGGTGCCAACCCCGAAGTGGGCGCGCAGGCAGCCGAAGAGTCCCGCGACGAGATCCGCGAGGCTTTGGCCGAGGCCGACATGGTCTTTGTCACCGCTGGTGAAGGCGGCGGCACGGGCACGGGTGCGGCGCCCATCGTTGCCGAGATTGCTCGTGAGGAAATCGGCGCGCTGACCGTCGGTATCGTCACGAAGCCTTTCTCGTTCGAGGGTCGCACTCGTCGCAACCAGGCCGAGCAGGGCGTCGACCTTCTTTCTCAGAACGTTGACACGCTCATCGTCATTCCGAACGACCGTCTTCTCGAGGTCGTTGACAAGAAAACGTCCATGCTCGATGCGTTCCGCATCGCTGACGACACGCTTCGTCAGGGCATCCAGGGCGTTACCGACCTCATCACCATCCCGGGCCTCATCAACCTTGACTTTGCAGACATCCGCACGGTCATGAAGGATGCTGGTACCGCTATGATGGGCATCGGCATCGCTTCCGGCGAGAACCGTGCTCTCGATGCAGCTCAGCAGGCAACCAGCTCGGGTCTGCTCGAAACTTCCATTGCCGGCGCATCCCGTGTCCTGTTCTCTATCGCAGGCGGCCCCGACCTCACCCTTACCGAGGTTGACGCTGCTGCTCGCACCGTCGAGGCCTGCGCAGACGAGAGCGCCAACATCATTTACGGCCAGATCGTCGACGAGGCCATGGGCGACCAGGTGCGCATCACCGTCATCGCAACCGGCTTCAAGAACCAGCCCAACAAGCAGCAGTCAAGCCTCGACTTCTCGCGCAACGATCTGTTCGAGTCCACGACGCCTGCTGCTTCCGCTGCATCGGCATACAAGCCCCAGTCCGTGGCTTCCGCCCCTGCCTCGCGTATGACCTCTTCTCAGTCTACGAACCGTTTCGCTGATGAGGATTACATCCCTGACTTCCTTAAGCGTCAACGTTAAAGGAGCTTGCATAATATGAGCCTTGCCTCGTATTTGCCCAAACCGTCACTCGATGCGCGCCTTATGGGCGCGCATCGTCTTTCTCTGCTTACCGACGACGCGCTGTTCGATTCATGCGGGGTTCGAGTTGCCTTCACGGGGCGAAGGGGAGGGGCCTCCCCCGAGCCTTATGCGTCTTTGAATTTGGGGACGCATGTTGGTGACGATTCCTCATGCGTATCTGAGAACCGCCGTCGCGTGCTCGAGGCCCTCGGCGCGCCCGATGCGCCCCTTGTTGTTCCGAATCAGGTTCATAAAACCGATCTTGTTTCCATCGACGGCGCTTCCGTTTGCCGCTGCGCTTGCATGCCCGCAGACGCCTCTCAGAACTATCAGGAAAACGAAACGTGGACTACCGAAGATGTTGACGTCTCGCTTATCGATTCGGTTGGAGCCGTTAAGACCGCCAATGATCTTGCCGCTAAGGGTGCAGATGCTCTTGTCATTCGCAGTGTCGATGTTGCCGGGCTTTTGAATTTCGCAGACTGCACCCCGGTGATCATCGTGTCTCCGAGCGGGAATTTCGCCATAACCCATGCAGGTTGGCGCGGTGCTGTTGCCGGCGTTGCTTCTAAGGCGGCAACGAACCTCATCGAAGCCGACCTTTCCGACGAGGCCCTTAAAGTCGCACATCCCGATTTTGCCTGTGCGTCTTTTCAAGATGTGTCGGCTGGCTGCAATGTTTACATCGGACCTCATATCCAGGTTGAGTGTTTCGAGACCGGCGCCGATGTTGCCGATCGTTTTCGTGAGGCGTTCCCGCAGGCTCGGGATGCTGTGGTTCCCGACGACAGGCACGTCGATCTCAGCCAGGCGGTTATCGCCGACTTGGTCTCTATCGGCGTCGATCCCGCGCGCATTTGCGACTGCGGCATTTGCACCAAATGCAATTATGACGAGTACTTCTCGTATCGCGCCGAAAACGGCACATGCGGTCGGCACGGCGCCGTTGCGATTCGTTTGAAAGGATGATCATCATGGGTTCTGAATCGAACGAAACAAGCAAGGAGCGCTACGAGCGCGTAGCTGCGGAACTTGCCGAAGTCTGCCGTCAGGCGGGCAGGGACCCCAAAGAGGTGCGCCTTGTCGCCGTGTCGAAGACAGTTGGCGTTCCGGAAGTGACAAACACCATTGCCGGCGGCGCGCATGATTTCGGCGAGAACCGCCCCGATCTTCTGATGGAGAAGCATGACGCTTATCCGTCGGAGAACTGGCATTTCATTGGCAATATCCAATCGCGTCGCATCCACGACATCGTCGGTCGAGCCACGCTCATCCACTCGCTCTACGAGCTTTCCCATGCGAAGAAGATCGACGCGGTGGCAGCTGAGCGCGGTATCGTGCAGGATGTGTTGCTCGAAGTGAACGTTTCCGGCGAGGAGTCGAAAAGTGGTCTTTCGCCTGACCAGCTTCCATCGATGCTTGCCGCTTGCGTCCAGCTCGAGCATGTCCGCGTTCGCGGTCTCATGACCATGGCGCCGCAGGGCGATCTGACGGTAGCCAAGCAAACATTTGAGGGTTTACGTGCGCTTTTCGAAGAATCGCGTTCAAGTTTGCCTCAAAGGGACGCCGACCTTTTCAATGAGCTTTCTATGGGTATGAGCGAAGATTGGCGCGAGGCGGTTTTTGCAGGCGCTACCATTGTTCGCATCGGTCGCGCGATCTTCAGCGACTCTTTCAGTGCCTAGATCCCGGTTAGAACGGCGGTAATGCACATGGCATCAAAATTCGGATTCTCCGGAGAAGGGGGCAGCATGTTCGAGAACTTGAAGTCCCGTCTCGGTTTCGCGGATGACGAAACGCCCAAGCGTTCGTCGCGCGGCAATCGCAGCAACGACCAATACGATGTGTACGACGACGAGTACGCCGACGAGTTCGCGGAATACGGCCCCGACTACGATGATGGCGTTTCCCACACGTACGAGTCTCCTCGCGAAAAGGCTCAGCGCTCTTCTTTCAAAACCACCTCAAACGCACGTGGGGCATATCGTAATAGCAACTTGGTAACCATCGATGACGTCAAGGCTCGCACGGCAACGTCTGGCAACCTTGATCGTGACCCGCTGGCACCGCGCACCACGTTTGGTGGCCGTACCGTCGTTGACGAGCGCAAGCCTGCGCCGCAGACGCCCGTTGCCCAGATGGCAGCAGCCAGCGCAGGCGAAGCAACCCGTTCCGAGGGTCTGAACTCCCTGTTCGCACCCACTACCGACGAATCCGCATCTTTCGAGAAACCTGCTGGCGCTCATGCATCTTTCGAGTCCTCCACGGCATCGCGCGATTCGTATGCGCCTTCGGTTCCCGCAAAGCCTGCTTCAGTGCGCGGCATTTCGGTTTTAAAGCCTGTTGCATACGAAGATGCCGAGCGCATCACCAAGTCGCTCAAGTCGGGCGACGCGGTTGTCATCTCGCTTCGCAATACTCCCGACAACTTGTTCAAGCGCATCTTGGACTTCTCGTTCGGCGTAGCAAGCGCGCTTGATGCAACTGTCGACTGCCCGGGCGAAAAGGTCTTCGCAATCACGTGCGGTGCAGGCCTTTCCGACGCCGAGAAACAAGCCCTCATTAACCAAGGCGTCATCTAGCATCTGAACCTGCAGCATCGGCTTGACCGCGATCGACCGAGAAGGAATCGGCCAATGAGCTTTAAATATCTTCTGTATTCCCTGATGAATGCCTATAGCACGGTCATCATCGTATACGTGCTCATGTCATGGATCCCCATGAACCCCACGGGCATCGTTGCCGACATCTACCGCGTGCTTGGCAAAATCTGCGATCCCTATCTCGATCTGTTCAAGAAGCTCATTCCCCCCATTGGAGGTATGGTGGACATAACGCCCATCATCGCACTGCTTGTATTACAATTCGGAGTAACGTTTATTCTTCGACTTTTCTAGGCTGCAATCCCCTATGGGTTGCCTATTCGGAAGGATTTGAACATGGCCATTACCGCACAGGACATCCAGGAGCAAAGCTTCTCCATCGATCGTAAGGGTTACGACGTCGACGAAGTGGATGTTTTCCTTGAGCGCGTTGCCGACGAGATCGGCTTCATGAACGACGAGATCGATCAGAAGGCTCAGACCATCGCCGATCTTCAGGCTCAGCTCGACGAGTTGAACATGGCCGGCTTCGATGCCCCCGCCACGTTCGACGAGGAAGAGCGCACCAAGGCAATCGCTTTGGACGACGCCGTTGATGCGTTCCAGGACGATCAGGACAACGTCGAAGAGCTTCCTTCCGACGTCGTCGAACTTCAGAAGCAGGTCGAAGACCTGAAGAAGCAGCTTGCCGAGAAGGTTGCCGATTCTTCCGCCATCTCTGCTGCCCTCATCGTTGCCCAGCGCTCTGCTGACGATATCGTTTCCAACGCCAAGGTCGAGGCAAACCACATCATCAAGGACGCCAACGACGAGGCTGACCGCATTGTCAGGAAGGCCGAGGCCGAGCGCGAGAAGGTTCAGCTTGATATCGACGCCCTCGAGGATGATCGCGACGAGGTGTGCGACGCATACCGCGGTGTTTTGTCCGACTTCATCGCCGATGCGCAGCGCAAGCTTGATCAGGTAAACGCAACGTACAGCCAGCCTTTGGCTTCGCATGCGCGTTCCGCCGAGGACACCGGCCAGATCGCTGCTGCTCCGCTGCCTCCGGCCGCCGGCTATCAGGTTCCCCTTATGGGCGCTGCCGCTGATGCGCCTGCCCCCGTTGCCTTCTCGGGCGACAAGGACCTGTCGGGCTTCGGCGATGTCGCCGATGATTTTGATTTCGACGATCCCGAATAATATCGCCGCATCAGCTTCCATGAATGAGAAAAGCCGCTCCATCGGAGCGGCTTTTCTCATTTGAAAGGCGAGTGGGTCGATAAGCCGGGTTCTGTCATTAGGACGACCATTTATCTCGAACGCACGTCACCGTGCGTCTCTAGCGCGCAACCCGGATGCACGGAAGGGCGGCCGTATCGCATCCCTATTTGCGTTTGCTCCAGATGGGGTTTACCAAGCCGCGCCGTTGCCGACGCGCTGGTGCGCTCTTACCGCACCTTTTCAGCTTTTCTCCCGCAAAGCGGGGGAGTTTCCTTTTCTGTGGCACTATCCGTCGGGTTACCCCGCCCAGCCGTTAGCTGGCATCTTGCCCTTTGGAGCCCGGACTTTCCTCGCATGCCGAAGCATACGCGGCCGTCTGACCCACTCGAGTATGCTATTCTAGCAGACGTTTGCCAAACGGGGAGGAATTCACATGACTACCTGCGCTCTTGTTGCAGCCAGCGATTTCAATGCCGATCATTTCAAGGCATTGAACGATGCCGGCGGCTTCGATTACATCGTGGCGGTCGATGCCGGGTTCGCTTACCTCGAAAAACTGGGCGTGAAGCCCGATCTTGCCATTGGGGATTTCGATTCGCTTGGTTACGTCCCTAAGGCGCGTCGCGTCTCGAAGCATCCCCAGCATAAAGATCAATCCGATCTTGAGCTTGCCCTTGAGCGCGTTTCCACTCGCCGTTACTCGCATGTTCACGTATACGGCGCTCTTGGCGGTAGGCTTGATCATACGCTCGCAAACCTTCAGCTGTTCGCTTCGTATGCCGAGCAGGGCTTTGATATCACCGCAATCGATATGGACTGCGCTTTGCGTGTCTTGGTGGGACCCGATGCCTTCGATCTTCCACCGTTCAAATCGGGAACCGTCTCCGTTTTTTCCGCAACCGATGTTTCCCATGGCGTCAGCGAGCGTGGTTTGGAATACCCGCTTGACGATGCCGATCTCACCAATCGCACTTCGCTGGGCTTGTCGAACGAGCTTATCGGTCAAGAAGCCGCCGTCTCGGTTGCAGAAGGGACGTTGTACGTCTTCTATCCATTGGCCGATTCAGCCGCAGTATCGGAATAGCGGCGCTATAATCTGCCTCACATACAGGGGAGCCTGAAACGGAAACGCGCAGCCAGTGCGTTTTCGCCCGCTCGGCTGAGAGGAGGCGCGGAGACGCCTCGACCCTTGAACCTGATATGGGTAATGCCAACGAAGGGAGCACTATGACGCAGCTCGATGCCGCGCGCCGCGGCGAAATCACGCCTCAAATGAGGGTTGTTGCCGAGAAGGAGCACCGCAGCCCCGAATTCATTCGCGAAGGAGTTGCCGCCGGTCGCATCGCGATCCCGGCCAACATCAATCACACTGCACTTTCGCCTGAAGGCGTAGGCGAAGGTCTTAGCACGAAGATCAACGTCAACTTGGGTGTTTCTGGCGACATCGCCGATGCCCCCATGGAGTGGGAGAAGGTCGAAACCGCGCTCCGCTATGGCGCGCATGCCATCATGGACCTCTCTAACTGCGGCAAAACGCATTCATTCCGTAAAAGCCTGATCGACAAATCTCCTGCCATGATCGGCACCGTTCCCATGTATGATGCCATCGGCTATCTCGAAAAGGACCTCGCTGACATCACGGTCGATGACTTCATGCGCGTCGTGCGCGCGCATTGCGAGGACGGTGTCGACTTCGTCACCATTCATGCCGGTTTGAACCGTCGAACCATCGAGTCATTCAAAGAATCCGGCCGTCGCATGAATATCGTGAGCCGCGGCGGATCGCTCATCTTCGCTTGGATGGAGATGACGGGCAACGAGAATCCGTTTTACGAGCATTACGACGAGCTTCTTGAAGTTCTTCATGAGTACGACGTCACCATCAGCATCGGCGACGCCATGCGTCCCGGCTGTCTTGAGGACGCAAGCGACGCCGGCCAGATCGCCGAGCTGATCGAGCTTGGCAAGCTTACCAAGCGCGCCTGGGACGCTGGCGTTCAGGTCATGATCGAAGGCCCTGGCCATATGGCACTCGACGAGATCACTGCCAACGTCAAGATGGAGAAGCGTCTGTGCCATAACGCGCCGTTCTATGTTCTGGGCCCGCTCGTCACCGACATCGCTCCGGGCTACGATCACATCACCAGCGCAATCGGAGGCGCGATCGCCGGGGCGTGCGGCGCTGACTTCCTGTGCTATGTGACTCCCGCCGAGCACCTTCGTCTTCCCGACGCCGATGACGTCCGCGAAGGCGTCGTCGCATCGCGCATCGCCGCTCATGCGGCCGACATCGCGAAGGGCATCCCCGGCGCTCGTGACGCTGACAACAAGATGGCTGAAGCCCGTCGCGTGATGGACTGGGAGGCGATGTTCGACGTTGCCATCGATCCGGTGAAGCCGCGCGAGTATTTTGAAAGCGCCCCGCCTGCCGAGGAAGGCACGTGCACCATGTGCGGCGAGATGTGCGCCGTGCGCACGATGAACCGCGCCCTTGAGGGGCTTGAAGTCAAGATCAACGCATAGTAAGCGCGTTATATCGCACACTTACGTTTTGATAGAGAAAAGAGAATTCACTCATGAACGCAAATGAGCTTGCCACTGCATTGGAAAATGTCCGTACCAGCACTCCCTTGGTGCACTGCATTACCAACTACGTCACGGTGAACGACTGCGCCAACGCGCTTCTTGCATGCGGCGGCAGCCCCATCATGTCCGACGAGCCCGAAGACGTGATTGACATCACTACCATTTGCGGTGGCTTGGTGCTGAACATTGGAACGCTCAACAAGCAGACCATCGCCGGTATGCGCGCGGCCGGCAAGCGCGCAAGCGAGCTTGGCCATCCCATCGTGCTCGATCCCGTTGGAGCTGGCGCTTCGGCTCTTCGCACCGCCACCGCTTCCGAGATCCTCGATACCATGGACGTTGCGGTTATTCGCGGCAATATGTCTGAGATCAAGGCTGTCGCCGGCGCTTCGGCTGCCACACGAGGCGTTGATGTGAACCCCGACGATGTGGTTACCGATGAGAACCTTGCGGCTTCAGCTGCATTCGCCAAGGAGCTTGCCAAGAAGACGGGAGCCATCATCGCCATCACGGGCGCAATCGACATCGTCGCCAACGACGAGCGTGCCTTCGCCATTCGTAATGGCAATGCCATCATGGGCAAGATCACCGGTGCGGGCTGCATGCTTTCCTGCTTGGTCGGCGCATATTCCGTCGCCAACAAGGAGAACATGCTCGAGGGTGTCGTCGCTGCTATCGCAGGTGAGGGTCTATGCGGCCAGATCGCCGCAGAGCGTATGACGGAGGCGGACGGCAACGGCTCGTTCCGTACGTACCTTTTGGACGCGATGTACAACCTGGATGCCGCGACGCTTGCCGACGGTGCCCTTGTTCAGGAAGTGATGTAAGTGCCCTCGCGCGGCATGTGGACCCAGGAGGCCATCAAGGATGCCATGCGCGTATACGCCGTCACAGACAATGCGTGGTTGAATGGTAGGACGCTAACGGAATGCGTCCAGCAGGCTCTCGATGGCGGTGTCACGTTCGTGCAGCTGCGCGAAAAGGAAGCTTCGACGACTGAGCTCGTGCAGCAGGCTCGCGCTCTTCTTCCGCTTTGCCGTGCGGCAGGCGTGCCGTTCGTGATCGACGACGATGTTCAGGCGGCGATTGAGTCGGGAGCCGACGGCGTGCATGTTGGGCAGGAGGATATGGCTTGCGCCAGTGCTCGCGCGATGCTTGGCGAGAACGCCATCGTCGGCGTGTCCGTTCAAACCGTCGAGCAGGCCATGCGTGCTCAGGCCGATGGAGCCGATTATGTCGGCGTCGGCGCCATGTTCGCCACCGCCACCAAAACGGATGCGGTTGCTGTCAGCAAGGAAACGCTTCGCGATATTTGCAAGGCAATTGACATCCCCGTGGTGATCATCGGTGGGGTGAAGGCTTCGAACGTCGGTGAATTTGCGGGAACGGGTTTCGACGGCGCTGCAGTCGTCAGCGGTATCTTCGCCGCCGACGATATCGCTGCTGCTTCTGCTCAGCTGAAGGTCGCCGTCGATAAGGCGTTAAGGAGATGAGCATGGGTAGCGCGATGAAGTCGGTTTTAAGTATCGCAGGTTCCGATTCCAGCGGCGGCGCTGGCATTCAGGCCGACTTGAAAACCATCGAGTCGTTTCATCTGTACGGTCAGACAGCCATCACTTCGCTTACCGCTCAGAACACCACAGGAGTTTACGGGGTGTTCGACGCTTCGCCCGAGTTCGTGTCTCAGCAGATCGACGTCGTATTCGATGATATCGTTCCCGATGCGGTCAAGGTGGGCATGGTGTCGAATGCGGGCATCGTATCGGCCATCGCGCACTCGCTTGTTCGCAACCAAGCTCGCAACATCGTTGTCGATCCGGTGATGGTCGCAACGAGTGGCGCCAGCTTGTCAAGCGATTCGGCGCTGTCCAGGTTGGTTTCCGAGCTTATGCCTCTGGCCGACGTCGTTACACCTAACATCCCCGAGGCAGAGGTGCTTTGCGGTTTTCCGATTCGCACCGAAGCCGACCAGGAGCGCGCCGCATTCGTTCTTGTTGGCATTCGCGGTTGCGAGCCAGGTGAAGGGGCTGCGATTCGATTCGCCAACGGCCGTTTTCCTCGCGCGGTGTTGGTGAAGGGCGGACATGGCAAGAACGATGCAAACGACGTGCTTGTTGATGGATCGGGTTGCGTTACGTGGTTTCGCGCCAGCCGCGTGGATACAAGCAACACGCACGGCACAGGCTGCACGCTCTCGTCAGCTATCGCATGCGGTCTTGCGTCGGGTCTTTCGCTGGAAGACTCCATTCGCCAGGCGAAGACCTACATCATCGGTGCGCTTTCCGACGGCCTTGATCTTGGGCGGGGGAGTGGCCCGATGAACCACATGTGGGCCAATAGGCTTCTGATTTAAGCGGCTTTTTCAAGCCGTTCGCGACATATATCAATGAGAACGGCCCGATGCCTAAAGGCGTCGGGCCGTTTGCGTTGTTGGTTTGCCGAAGAAGCCGTGCGGCTGCGGTCGAAGCTGGTTTCGATGCGTCGTTGCGGCAGCCGAAAACCGCGTTATTCGTTTGCAGGCTTCAACTTCAAAGCGAACACGAAGCTGAACACAAGCGCGAACGAGACCGCCACAGCAAGACTTGCCACGACGTAGGCGATCGCAGCTCCCATGATGCCTTGAGAGGCCACCAGGGGCTTTGCAACGATGGTTGCGATGGCGATGGCAACCAGGTAGCCGATGACCACGCCGTTCTGCGCTCGGATGACCACCATGCCGTTGTAGAAGACGTTTGCAGCCGAATTCAAGCCGCCGCCAAGCATGATGACGAGCAAGGGGATCAAGCAACCGTCAAGGTTCACGCCGTAGAACAGCTCCAGGATAGGGATGCCAATGACGGCGCAGATGCCGCAAACGCCGATGGTGGTGACCGCAACCAGCAGCATGAGCTTGGCGAGAATGGCGACGAAAGGCTTGATGTCGCGATGGAGCCATAGCAGGGCGAGCTTGGTGAGCGTCGGCCTGATGAAGAAGATCATGAAGAGGTTGATGACGAACGACGGCATGAAAAGGATGTTGAAGATCGTCTGCATCTGATCGGTGCCTACAGCATCGATGGCGTATTTACACACGTTCGAAAGGTATGCCGACAGAAACGAGCTGATGAACAAGGGGAGGCATGCAACAAACAGCGCGGTCAGCGGTTTCAGGCTGAAGTCGGGCTTGCCGATTCGCTTGATGCAGTTCAGGCGGGGGATGTCGTACAGAGCTTCCCAGGCGATCCCTGCAAATGTGGTGACGATCATGCTGATGGCAATGTCTTGGGTCACAGCAAGCATGCATGCGAACATGATAATGGAAAGAATCGAGCGCCACACCGTCGAGAACCCGGCAATATCAAGCCGTTCGAGCTTCTGGAATGAGGAGTACCAGAACTGCGAGAAGGCCTCGAGCAAGCGGAAAGCGCAAAGCGAATAGGCTACCGCCGCCTTATGGTCATCGTAGCCGAAGCTTGAGGTGTACGCGACGCTTGCGATAACCATGGCGATGCATGTGAGTATCTTGAATGCCAAGAACTGCTCGTAGCTGAATTTGTTCTCGGCATCGGTTGCGAAGAACGTGGTGGATTCGAAAACGCCGACGGTAAGCATGAGCTGGGCAATGGCGTATCCGATAGAGAAAACGCCGGCTTCGGCGCTTCCGCAGATGCGCGTGACGATGATAAGCAGCAGAAACGAAGACAGCGCATAGACGCCGCTACCAAGGGCGTTCCATACGATGATGCGTTTCTGTGAGGTTGTTTCGCGTAGCATGCGAGTATTATATACTCGCTGTTCCTTTGACTGATCTTTGGGGTTTTCATGGCTACAAACAAACTTAAACCTTATCCGCCAAGCGCGCTGGCCGATCTTCAGCAGGTCGAACGCGAGATTCTTGTCGCGTGCTCTGACTTGTGCGACAAGCTTGGCATCGATTCGTGGTTCATCGACTCCGGCACCTGCCTTGGCGCAGTTCGTCATGGTGGGTTCATTCCATGGGATGACGACATCGACATCGGCATGAAGCTCGACGACTACAAGCGTTTCGTCGAAGCGGCTCCGAAAATGCTCCCTGCCGAGTATGGCATCTACACTCATGGCGAAACGCCGAATTACCCGCCGCTTTGGGCGAAGGTGTATAAGAAGGGCACGCGTTTCATTGGCGAGCGCATGCTTGATGCCGATTTTGATGAGGGCATTTTCGTTGATGTTTTCGCTTATATGCGTCTCGATTCCAATGAGGCTAAAGCGAAGAAGCAGGCGAATCATGCCTTGTTCTGGCAGAGAATGAGCTATTTGTATTACACGGCTCATCCGAAGATCCGCGGAAACGTGCCTTGTCGAGGGCTTGTGGAGGCTGGTTGTGTCGCTGCTCATGGCATCGTTCGCGCTATCTACACCCCGAAGTCTATCGAGAAGAATTTCGCTAAGGTCGAGAAAATGGGCGACGGCCAAGGCAAGTGGGTCAATATCTTTTACTCTGCTGACGGATTGTATGAGACGGAAACGCTGTTTCCAACGAAGGATGTCGCGTTTGACGGTTACTCGTTCCCGGCACCGCGTGATACCGACGTGTATCTTACCGAGCTCTACGGCGACTACATGAAACTCCCGCCAGAAGAGGAACGTGCGGCCTTCCCGTCTGTCATTCTTGATTTCGGTGATGGTGTGAATGCGATGGACCGCGATGCTTGATCAGGCGTTTCAGGGGAACGAACGAGCTTGCTCGTCAAACCCTGTTCTTGAGGAATGATGCTGTCATCACAGAAGCTTCACAATTAAGGCTTGACTTCGATGGGAGCCATGACTAATATACTAACTCGCGCTTGCACCTCAGGTTTCTGAAGCAAGCGGGTAGTTGCCACTGGGGTGTCGTCTAATGGCAGGACAGCGGTTTCTGGTGCCGTATGTGAGGGTTCGACTCCTTCCACCCCAGCCAAAAAAAGTTCTTGACAAACCAAGTCAAGACAAGGTAAACTACCAAAGGTTGCTTGGCCCGGTCGTCTAGCGGTTAGGACGCCGCCCTCTCAAGGCGGAGGTCACGGGTTCGAATCCCGTCCGGGCTACCAAGAATTTACAGGCCAGGAGCTTCGGCTCCTGGCTTTTTCTTTTCTAAAATCAGCTTTCGAGACATCCTATTCACAAATACGACGAAACGGTGAGCTGCTTTTCAAAAGAACAGTTTGCAGAGGGTCTATAAGCCCCAAGGACCAATCTTGGAAAAATGAGGCTTACAAGACAAAAACGAAAGACGACGCGTGTGCGTCGCCTTTCAGATTACTTTGCGAGATCCCTTACGTAGTCAAGAAGCGCTTCTCGTTCGTTCTCGACGCGCTTGTCGATTACGGCCGAAAGCGTTTTATCGAGAAGGTCGCCAACGAGGGGGCCGGGGGTTATACCGCATGCGTTTATAACGTCAGACCCCGTGATGACCAAATCGCTCAATTGGTATGGCTGCCCCTCTTCAAGAACTTGATCAAGCACCTGCAGCAGCTCGTCTGCCATCTCCGATCGATCGGTGCAGCATTGCGCGTGAGCCAGTGCATCTGCTTTTTTCAGATCGCATAACGCCCTGAACAGTTCGATATCGCCGTCAAAGCGATGGAGGACATGCTTCACGATACGCGGGGTGGGACCGATGATGTCGTCATGCATCTCAACCAGCGTTAAGACGTCGTCCTGCAGTTTGCGGGGGAGCTTCAGACGCGACAAGGCCCCTCTTGCGATCAGCACGCTTTCCAGCGCATGGCCGTAGAAGTGCCCCGATCCCTTCGCCATGTAAAATGTCGCGGGCTTTCCGATATCGTGGAACAGAGCTGCCCAGCGGTTCAATGGCTCGGGTTTCGTCCCCTGCACAGCGTGGGCGGTATGCTCAAGCACGTCGTAGCTGTGATAATGGGAGCGCTGGTCGAATCCCTTCATGGCAACCAGCTCAGGTAGCACAGCCGAGATGACGTCGACGGTTGTTAAAAGGGCATCGCAGACGTGATCCCCCAAAAGAAATCGCTCGAGTTCGCGCGAGACGCGCTCGGCGGGAAGCGAAAGCATTAGCGATTTTTCGAAGGTCATTGACCAAAGGCATTGTTCTTCAATGGTGAAGCCAAGTTCCGAGCAGAACCTGCACCCGCGCAGGATGCGAAGATGGTCTTCCTCGAATCGATCGTTCGGGTTGCCGACTGTTCTGATGATCCGGCCTTTTATATCAGCCAACCCGTTGTAGGGATCACGAAAACCCCTTTCGGGATGGTAGGCGATTGCGTTGATGGTGAAGTCGCGGCGGGCGAGATCCTCCTCGATGGTTTCAGCTAGCGAAACGCTGTCGGGGTGGCGCCCATCCGAGTAGCGGCTTTCGGTTCGAAACGAAGTGACCTCGATAGGGTTTCCGTCGACAATTGCCGTGATGGTGCCGTGGGCCGTTCCCGTTTCATGAACAGAGAATCCGGCCGACTCGAAGGCGGCTTTCGATTGCGTCCACGGAGCATTGCATGCGATGTCGACGTCGTAGACGGGTCGCCCTAGAATCGAGTCGCGCACGAAGCCGCCGACCAACCAGGCTTCATGTCCTGAATCTTCCAAGGCGCGAAGTGCTTTGAGGGCGTGTTCCGGTGCGACGAGCGTGTTCATTCGGGGTAACCTTATCTGCGGCGCCGTTTATGGCCGCTTCTTAACTAATTACGTCTTCAGCTGATAGAATAGCGAATTGTCGTGTCGTGGCTATATGTGCTTCGACTAACGATATCCGAGATCCGACGAAGAGAGGTTCGCGGGTTCTTAATCACCGAACGAGGAAACTACTGTATATGGATACTGTGTTTGCCGCTGTCGCTTCTGTGCTTCAGCTCATTGTCGACCCTTGTTACAGGCTGACGGGGAACTGGTGGGTCTCGATCCTGCTGTTCACCCTCATCACCAAGGTCGTCCTGCTGCCGATGTCGCTGTGGGTCCAGAAGAACTCGATCGTCATGGTCCAGCTCATGCCCGCGCTCAACCGCATCAAGGTCAAGTACTACGGCGACCGCGAGGCAATCGGCGAGAAGCAGAACGCCCTGTACAAAGAGCGCGGCTACCACCCGTTGCTCTCGATGGTCCCGCTTTTGGTCCAGATCGTCATCCTGTTCGGCCTGGTCGACGTCATCCACTCCGTCACCGACGGCGGCGCCCCGGGAACCGAGTTCCTGGGCATGGTCCCCGTCGCCGACGGCGGCGCCTCGTGGGTCATGCCGCTTCTGGCCGGCCTTTCCGCCGTGGCGATGGGCTTCGCGCAAAACCGCATCAACCCGCTCCAGAAGGAGCAGTCGCGCGCCGAGAAGAACGCCACCAACGGGCTGTCCATCGGCCTGTCGCTGATCCTCGGCGTCTTCGTCTCGGCGGGCATGTGCTTCTACTGGATCTGCTCGAACCTGTCGGCCATCGCCATCCAGGCCCTGATGAACGTCTGCATCGTGCCCGCCAAGCACATCGACTACGAAGAGCTCGCCGCCAGCCGCGCCGAGGTCCGGGAGCTCGAGGCGCTCGAGGGCGGGCGCAAGTCGCGTTGGTGGAGGCCCGACCCTCTGGCCAAGCGAGAGAAGGCCGACTACAAGCGCTTCTTCAACGTGGTGGGCAAGCACATCGTCTTCTATTCCGAGGGCTCGGGCTTCTATAAGTACTTCAAGGGCGCCATCGCGTACCTTCTCGGGCACTCGGACGCGTGCATCCATTACGTCACGAACGACCCCGACGACAAGGTCTTCGAGCTCGCCGAGGCGCAGCCGCGCATCAAGCCCTACTACATAGGCCAGAAGCGCTCCATCACGCTGATGATGAAGATGGACGCCGACGTCGTGGTCATGACGCTCGAGGACCTCGAGAACTACTACATCAAGCGAAGCTACGTGCGCAAGGACGTCGAGTACGTGTTCATGCCGCATCACATGACGTCCATGCACCTCACCCCGTCGAAGGGGGCCTACGACCATTTCGACACGGTGCTCTGCGTCGGCCCGCACCAGGAAAGGGAGCTGCGTCGCGAGGAGGAGCTCTACGGCCTGCCCGCGAAAAGGCTCGAGCGCTGCGGCTACGACCTTCTTGACGGGGACATAGCCGCGGTCGAGGCCCGTGCGGCGAAGGGGTCCTCGCCCGACGGGCCCGCCGAAGGCCGTCCGACGGTGCTCGTCGCCCCGTCCTGGCAGGAGGACAACCTGCTCGACCTTTGCGTCGACGACCTCCTCGGGCAGCTCCTCGGGCGCGGTTGGCGCGTGGTTGTCCGTCCTCACCCCGAGTACACCAAGCGCTACCGTCCCCGATGGGAGTCGCTCCAGGCCCGTTACGCGCACGTTCCCGAATCCGAGCTCTATTTCGAGCGCGACTTCTCGTCCAACGAGACCGTCTTCACCTCCGACGTCCTGATCACCGACTGGTCGAGCGTCTTCTGCGAGTTCTCGTTCTCGACGCTGCGCCCGAGCGTGTTCGTCGACACGCCCATGAAGGTCGGCAACCCCGATTGGGAGGAGCTCGGCATCGAGCCGACCGACATCTCCCTGCGCAACCGGGTGGGCCGCTCGTTCGACCCCGGCGACCTGTCGGGCCTGGGCGACGCCGTCGCCGAGATGATCGAGCACCCTGACGCATGGTCCGCGCGCATCGCCGAGGTGCGCTCCGGCACGATCTACAACATCGGGCATTCCGCCGAGATCGCCGGCGAGTATTTGCTTCAAGCTATGCTCGATAAACAGACCGCGCACGATCGAGAGGGCGGGTTGATAGAAGATAAGGCGCAGGGCGATCCTGTCGGCGACACCGCTTGCGGTTGGGAATAGAAAGGAAAGGGCAGTCGATGAAGCGTATGGCGATTTTAGCTTACGACGTTGTTGGGTTGCTCCTCGTTTCGGCGGCGCTTTCTTTCGCATTCGTGAAGCCTGCGTATGCGTATGTTGACCCTTCGGTTATGACGTATGCCATCCAGGCTTTCGCCGGTGTCGCGGTTGCGCTTTCTACCGTGCTCGGCGTGGTTTTCCGCAGGACCAGAAAGAAGCTGTTTTGCGTTTTGGGCATCGATGAGAATGCCCGCAAAGACGTCGATCCGCGCCTCCATCGAGTGGACGCGTCGGGTGATATCGTGCGCACCGGGGTTGATGATGTCATCGATCGCAATGCCGCAGTCTCTAATGCGTCGGCTCGTGACCAATTCGATTATTCGCTCAAGACCCGTATTGGCCTCGCCGCAATCGTATCGGGCTTCTTGTCTTTCACGTTGTGTTTCGCGGCTCCCGCCGAGATCGTATCGGCAAGTGCGGGAAGCCTCGTGGCACGTCTTGTAGACGTGCTTCCCGTCATCGTTGGCATGTTTTTGCTCGTTTGGATTTTACTTGCCGCTGTTGCGTGCTTGTTCAAAAAACGTGCGTTTGCGGTTGTCGTTGCTGTCGTGTTCTCGGTGGCGCTTTCGTGTTACACCCAGGCGCTATTCATGAACGTCGGTTTGCCTCAGGCCGACGGCGGCGTTGTCAATTGGGATGACTACACCACCATTACGCTTCTTTCAGCTGCTGCATGGATCGCTTTGATTGCGGTCTCTGTTGTTGTAGTGATTCGTTACCCGCGAAAGGCGCAAATGGGTTTTTGCCTTGTTGCTCTCGCTCTTGTTGTTGTGCAGGGAGCCGGCGTGGCAAGCCTTTTCGTTGGCGAGTCGGGTGCTTCGAATGTCGCTGGCAGAACCATGATGGTTTCCGAGAAGGGCCTGCTCGATGTTTCCGCGAAAACCAACGTCGTCGAGTTCGTTCTCGACAACTATGACACCGCTCTGCTGGAGCAGGCTGTTTCCGAAGAGCCTGAGATGTTCGACGGCTTCGAGGGTTTCACGTGGTTCAAGGATTCTGCGGGGTCGATGATCCCCACGCGCTACGGTAACGTGTTTCTTTTGACGGGCGTGCTGCCGCGCGAGGACGAGCCATTCTCCGCGTTTCTTGCTAACCGTTACGCTCGAAGCCCCTACTTGGGCGACATCAGGAAAGCGGGTTATGATGTCGGAGTCTATAGCGATACGCTTGGTGAGCAGTATTTAAGTGCGGATGAAGCTATTCAGCATCTATATAGGTACACGAGCAATATCGCTCCGCTCGATCGTGATGCGATGGATGTTCCGGCAACCGCGGCGTCTCTTTTGCGGTGCGCACTGTACCGAGACCTTCCCTGGTTGGTGAAGCCTCTGGCTTGGTTTTATACCGATGAAGTTAACAGGAGCATGTTCGGGTCAGGTAGGGCCGCATCGGATAAAACGCCGTACTTAATGGACGATGGCTCTCTGCTTTCGCGGTTGCGCACGGAAGGCCTGTCGACTAACGACCAAGATGCTTCGTATCGATACATTCACGTCATAGGCGCGCATGATCCGTTCTCGCTCGATCGCAATGGGGAAGAAGTAGGTGTTGGCAATTCGAATCCGCTCGATCAGGCGATCGGTTCAATGAAGATCGTTGAGACCTATATTAATGAGCTGAAGCAACTTGGCGTGTATGATCAAACGACCGTGATCGTGACGACGGACCATGGTTCTTGGTGGTGTCAGGAAGGCGAGATCGACCAGCCGAAGTCGCCCATTGTCCTGTTCAAGCCCGCCGCGAGCGTTGCGGGCGGTAGGGATAAGCCTTTCGCTGTTTCTGAATCGCCGGTTTCATCTGGGGATATCTTGGCTACGGTAGAGGAAGTGATCGGAGCGCCGAACTCCGCTTTTTTCGGCGAGTCCTTGGTCGATAAGGTGGAAGATGGGAGCCGCTATCGCAAGGGTGAGCAAACCAGGTATTTTTATATGACGACAAGTGATGGCGTCCATGACCAGAAGATCCAAAAGTATGCGATTAACGGCGATGCGCGCGATCTATGCAGTTGGTCGCGAACCAACGTAGAGTGGGATGCTCAAAGCTAAAGTCGCTTAAACGGTGACCCTTGTCTGAACGGCGGCTGCCTCCGAACTGGCAGTCGCCGTCTTTTATTGTAGGAGCATTGCGTGCATTCGTTTGCATAAGGCACGCGATCGAGGCGACCTGCGCTATGGGTATGCAGCTTTTGATTTCCTTGTCTGCGAGCTAACGGAAATGCGCTTCCGCCGATCCTTTCCACTATTTGTATCGCGCATCTTTGCATCTGCCCGTCTCGAATGGTGGCGCCCCGTGCGTCCCCGGCCCTTGCCTTTCGCGCCCGTCCCGAGATCCGCCGTCCCCGTCCCTCCGGCCAGCCCCCCCGGTTGTGGAGGCCCTGTGGAGCGCGAGCTCCCCCTTGACTCGGCCCC
>ERZ1034768.38-NODE-38-length-51209-cov-9.145169_pt1 | contig 51209 bp, 47 predicted proteins | sample MGYA00520691_ERZ1034768 | MGnify/ENA primary metagenome ERZ1034768 (study PRJEB33766, sample SAMN09781704) | gut metagenome | biome: gut microbiome | host: Homo sapiens | place: Madagascar | study: EMG produced TPA metagenomics assembly of the PRJNA485056 data set...
AACTCTCAATTCTTTACGGTTTCGCCCTTGACTTCATATAGCTGGTCTCCTTTCACATAGAGACAGTTAAGCAGACAGCATCATCGCTACAGAGATCACGAATGCCAGAACGATGCCAAGCACGACGGCGATTCCTGCCGGCGTTTTCAGGAACGACCGGTCTTCGGCGTCGGGAAACACGAAGCTCAACAGCCCGAAACGTCGTTCGGCCTTGCTGCCGACAAGGCGTCTCTCGCCATTGGCGAGGCGCTCGTAAACAAACGGGTGGTCGAACAACTGCTTGCGCACGCCAAGCGTCTGGAACAAAACGCAGTACAGCCCCGCGAACAAGAACCACATCCAGCCGCCCAGAAGATCAAGCGGCTTATCGGGAGCCACGAACAGACCGATGATGAAAGCCACAACCACCGGGGAGAACAACAGCGCCAAAGCCTGGGCAACAAGCGAAACCACTCGCTTGCGCGAATAAAACTCCAGATCAACCGGCACATCTTCACCATCAACAGATTCATAGAACACCGGCGCCGCGCAAAGGGGCCGCTCCTCCGCTCCATCAAGCACGAGCTTCCCGCCATCGCGCTTCGCTTGCGAAGCCATACCCTGCCTGACAACACGTTTGGAAACAGGAGCACGCCCATCGCTCAAAGCAGCGAACAAAACCATCGCGATCGCAGCGGCGCACATCAATGTCAAACCCAAGTCGCGTGACGCCAGCCACAGCAACAGCGCAGTAACCACGGAGTAAATGCCCGCTTCAACAGCCCAAAACGGAAACGGATCCTTCTTGCTATCGCGTATCGCCACCGCAACACGCCCCGTCTGACCGTTCACCACGGCGGTTAGCTTGCCTTGGCGAAGCACGTACACCGGCAGCAATGCCGATACAGCAAGAAGGTCGCCCGTTTCGGTTTTGATGCGCACGTCGTTGTCGCAAAGAGCCTGCTCAACCGTCGGCAAAAACTCAGCGGCGGTCTGTTTGCGAACGCGACGATCGACCTCGTTGTCGGAGACATTGGCGATTACGGCGCGATGCGCGGCAACGTAACCGTATTCGAACGGAACTGCGGCATCCAAATCGAATGGACCGGCAGCATCAAGGGCGCTTGCATCGATCTCTTTCACACAACATGCCGCGCTGCCCTCCATGAAGCTACGGCAACGATACACACGCACTGCATCAGTGCGATTGACCTTCGCTTCGATGGGCCCGCGCACCAGCTCGTACGGAAGATAGAGTCCTTGCGTGTCGTCAAGCGATTGCAATATCATGCGCGACTCGGGGGTTTTCGGATTCTCGGCCGCCCACGCATGCAGGCGTTCTTTCGCCTCGTCAAGCGTAAGAGCGAACGGGACGATCACATCCGCGTCGAAACCCGCGTCTACCGCGTCGGAACGAACCAAGCGGCTTCCGCAGAAGTCGCAGGTAGTTAGCGCCTCTTGCTGGGGAAACACAACGCGAGCGCCGCAGCCCGAGCATTGCGCTGCCTGAAGGCCGACAGGTTCGGCGACGGCACGAAGCTGCTGTTTGTTCAGCTCGCGCATCTTAACGGAGCGATCGCGAACTTCCTGAATGCCGGAAACCTCGCCGCATGCCCCACAGCGATATGTCTGCCGAACGATGTCGTACGAGACGGGGGAACCGCAGTTCTTGCACGCTATGCGCAAAGGGCTGGAACTCATGACGACCCCGTTCACTCGGCTCGGCAGCTCAATCATTCAACCAGCGCGAAAATCACGCCGGCTTTCATTACTGAACAGAGTACCGTGCAGTGATTGGCGTCGGAATCTCCCTATGTCCCAAAACAAGGCTCAAGATCAGCCGTCAGAGCGATCTCCGTACAGAGTGCGCTCAAGCATGCCGAACAAAACGGCGCAATCGTCCTCGCGCGTGCGAACGCTTTGGAGCACGTTGAAAAACGTGAACCTGCAAACCTTTTCGGGAGTGAACCCTTCAGGCAGATCGGGCGAAATGCGATTGTCATGCTCGTACACCTGAACCAAACCGTGCACGACATGAGCAAGCTGCTCGGACTCCTTCATACGCGCTGCAGCCTTCTCGGCAGCAGGAAGGGCATCGACGCCGCGCAGCCAGTTTTCCCTGAAGTGATCGAGGGTCTCGCACATGCTAACGTGCATCTCGCGGCAAAAGTCGAGGTAGCCAACAGTGGGATCGATATGGCAGAAACGTTCGTAGAAGGCATGCGCGAAATACAGCTGGATAACCGCAACCGTAAGCTCTTCCTTCGCGGAAAAATAGCGGTACACCGTGCCAACGCTTACTGCGCTTTCGCGGGCCAAACCCCGGATGGACAAAGCCGACACACCGTTTTCCTCGGCGATGTGGTAAGCGTTTTCAAGCAACTCTTCTCGCGTGACGATTTTCTGAGCCATTTTCACTCCTCACGTTCAGGAGAACAACAACCCGAGTATGGCACGCCCAATTGCGGCGATCCAAGCCTCCGTGATTATTCGACGCGAAACGTTCACCTACCGAAACCCAAAACGACACTGCCGCCAACTGCGGGAACGCTCGTCCCAAAACGAAAATACCGCGACCGCCAGCCCATCACCCACACAGAGTTTTATCCAGCTTCTCGCACAAACCCGAAACCGTCTTCGCATCCAGAACGTCGTTGATTCCTGCGATTTCGAGCATCTTCCTGAAAGCAGTCTCGGGCGGAACCTCGGACATCTTAAGGTACTTCGTGACAGCAGCATCGTAGTCCGTCAGCGATTCGACGTAGAGATCGAACGAGACCAAGGCCGACGTGCCGTACCCGATGTAATAGAACGGATTGGTGTACACCTGCGACACTGTGGTGAACGAATCGCTGTCGTCGGGCATCTGATATTTCTTGACAACGTCATCCCAGATGGAATGAAGCTTCTCAACCGTTAGATCAGACGTCGTGTAAGCACGATACTCGGCCTCATCGATGGCAAAGCTGTCGCGAACCATGAACATCTTGTCCAAGACCGCATATTGGGCCAAAGCCTTGCCATAACCAGAGCAAAGCCAGTCATACGAACCGCAACATAAAAGCTCGAGCGACTGCGACATAGACTCTTGAACATCAGGAAGGCTGTTTGGCAAGAATGCATTGGCTTGCACGCGATACATGTGATTGAAGTGACCGAACTCGTGCACTACCGACAAGTAATCTGTCGTTTCACCATAAGGCGAAACGAACAAGATGCCGTCGTTGTAGCTAGGGCACTCAAGAACGAAACCGCTGGAAGAGGCCGTTTTCCTGCCTGACATGCCAATATCGAACAAACCGTTGCGCTGCAGGTACTCAAAAGATTCGCCGAAAGCCGGAGAAACGGCCACTAGGCACTTCCCCAGATTCTCAAGTTTCACATCAGCGGGATCGTCATTCTGGTCGAACACCTTATCAACGAGATCCATGTCAACGGAATCGGCCATATAGCTCATATAGACGGGGATGAAATCGCTCACGACCACCTTGCGGATGGCCTCGATGTCCGAAACGCTGAAATCGCGCCCGCACCGCTGCTCGTACGCCAGTTCAGCATAGTTGTCATACCCGCAGCTACGCGCCAAAGCGTTGTTGGTGTTCACCAAGTCGACGTACAGGGATTCAAGATCTAACTGTTTCGCCCCGCTGGCAACCATCTGCTCATAACGGATTGCGAGCTCGTTTGACTTTTGGCGCAACGCCAGCGATTCCGCCGTACCGCCATGGGAGCCATCGAGTTGGCTGGCGAAAGCTTCGCCGATATGGACACGGAAGCCATCGCCCTGCTTAGAGTCCAAGGCTCGAGTGAAAAGATCGGTGCAGCGCGCGAGCTCCTTGTTGTACAGGTCAAACTTCGCGCCATAACGGTTTGCCGCATTAGAGTCGGCAACGTTCAGGCTCCAATCGAACTTGAGCAGGGCGACATCGCTCACCAAATTGGCCATGTGGCGCTCGAGCCTGTCGTAAGCCTGATTAAGCTTGTCGGCATCCGCCGCATTCGACTCGACCAGAGACTCGAACTCGTTCAAATCGACCTCATACGCCACTTGATCGAATGAATCGCGAGAGCGTTCGCCAAGCGCGACATCCGAATGCTTGACGTTGCCCGAATATTTGAATTCGACGGGCGAGGCGCTTCCCTTCCCCGCAGAAGCAGGAGATGACAAAGAAGCGCCCGAAGAAGCCCCGCATCCGCAAAGAGCCGCAGCAGCGATGAGGGAAACAAACACGGCAACCAGGGAGCGAACGCGACTCATAAGGTGCCTCCTTGACATCGAAGAAACATGATCAGCCAAGGATAATAATGCTCTGCACCCTTTGCGGAATTAAGGCCGCTCGTCTCGTTAAACGCGTCTGCACATGACGCTTCGGCCCGAAACGCAGGCAGCGCGTCGTGACTGAATGTTATCGCCCATCATTCGTCCACCTCGAACGGTATGACTTTTCGTACCGTGCAAGGCCAGAATACGAACGCTGTCAGCCTGCATCCACCAACCAATAGCGTCATCTTACGCCCGACAACGGCAGTTTCGGTTTGCAAACGATTAAGAAGACTGCTCGGCTATCTGGTACAGTATCTCGAGCGAGAGGAGAACCATCTTATGAAAATCACGGTGTACTTGGGCGCCTTCGAAGGAAAAGACGACACGCTGCGAAACGCCGCCACCGAACTGGGGCGCTGGATTGCCGAAAGCGGGAACACCCTTATTTACGGCGGCTCGAAGACCGGACTGATGGGCGTTCTTGCTACAAGCGCGCTTGATGCCGGTGGCGAGGTGATCGGCGTTGAACCGACGTACTTCATGGAGCTCGACCATCAACTTGACTCGCTCACCGAGCTCATCGTCACCGACACCATGGCAGAGCGCAAAGCGAAGATGATCGAGCTGGGCGATGCGTTCATCGCGTTCCCCGGCGGCACGGGCACCCTCGAGGAAATCGCCGAGGTCATGTCACAAGTTTCGCTTAAGCAGCTTGATGCCCCGTGCATCTTCTACAACCTGAACGGCTACTACAACCACATGAAGGCATTCCTGCAAACGATGAAGGACGAGTGTCTCTCGAGCGACGAGCGCCAGAAGGGAATCCACTTCGCCGACACGCTCGAGGACATCCAGAAGATTCTCGCCTAACATTAGTGCTTCAATGCAAGATGAACGCGCCTTACGGGTTCGCACCGCGGCCGATAATGCAGACCCGCGACCCAAAGTCGCAGCGCACCTGCTCATCCCGTGGAATAATCCGCGAGCTGGGCTTCAAGGCCGCGCAGCAAGGCGCGAACAGCTACAATACATGAACTGCACAGACAAGATGCACGGTGCCGAAAAGCACCGTGCATTGTTTTGCGCCCACGGCGCACCAATTACACGGAAGGAACCTCATGTCGGCTCTGTCTGACCAGATCTCATCGCGTCGCACGTTCGCGATCATCTCGCACCCCGACGCGGGCAAGACCACGCTCACCGAGAAACTACTGCTGTACAGCGGCAGCATCCAAACCGCCGGATCGGTTAAGGGCAAATCCAGCTCGAAGCATGCCGTGTCCGACTGGATGGACATCGAGAAAGAGCGCGGCATCTCCGTCACCTCGTCGGTTCTTCAGTTCAACTACGACGGCTGCTGCGTGAACATCCTGGACACCCCCGGACACCAAGACTTCTCGGAAGACACGTACCGCACGCTTATGGCCGCCGACGCCGCCGTCATGGTCATCGATGCCGCTAAGGGCGTCGAGGCACAAACCAAGAAGCTCTTCAAGGTCTGCACCCTGCGCCATATCCCTATCTTCACCTTCGTCAACAAGCTCGACCGTGAGGCGCGCGATCCGTTCGACCTGATGGAAGAGATCGAGTCGGTGCTGGGCATTGGCACCTACCCCATGAACTGGCCTATCGGCAGCGGCCGCAACTTCCGCGGCGTATTCGACCGTCAGACCCGTCGCGTTTTGGCATTCGAAGGCGAAGGCCGCGGCAACTCCACCAAGAAGGTCGCCGAAATCGAAGCCGAGCTTGGCGACAGCGCCCTTGACGAGTTGATCGGCGAGAACAACCACGAGAACCTGATGGGAGACATCGAGCTTCTTGATGGCGCGGGCGACGAGCTCAACCTTGACGACGTGGCTGTCGGCAAGCTGTCTCCGGTGTTCTTCGGCTCGGCTCTTACCAACTTCGGCGTGGAACCCTTCCTGAAGGAGTTCCTGCGCTTGGCACCCAGCCCCAGAGCCTACATCGACCAGGAAACCGAGCAGCCCGTCGAGCCAACCTGCCCCGACTTCTCGGGTTTCATCTTCAAAATCCAGGCGAACATGGACAAGAACCACCGCGACCGCATTGCATTCGTGCGCATTTGCACGGGCAAGTTCGAGCGCGGCATGGAGGCTTTCCATGTTCAGGGCGGTAAGAAACTCAAGCTTGCCACGGGCACCTCGATGATGGCAGACGACCGCGCAATCGTCGACGAGGCCTATGCGGGCGATATCGTCGGCTTGTTCGACCCGGGCATCTTCAGCATCGGCGACACGGTTTGCGCTGGCAAAACGCGTGTGCGCTACCCCGCCATCCCCACCTTCGCGCCCGAAATCTTCGCGCGCATCACTCAGGTGAACACCCTGAAGCGCAAGCAGTTCGTGAAGGGCATGGAGGAGCTTGCCCAGGAAGGCGCCATTCAGATCTTCCGCGAGCCCGGATTCGGCATGGAAAGCGTCATCGTCGGCGTTGTCGGCGTGTTGCAGCTTGAGGTTCTTGAGCAACGCCTGAAGTCGGAATACGGCGTTGAGGTTCGTCGTCAGCCGCTGCCTTACAGCGACATCCGCTGGATCATGAACGACCCCGACACCATCAACATCCCGGCACTGAACGTCACGCGCGACACCCTGCGCGTCGAGGATATGCGTGGCAAAAATTTGCTGCTGTTCACCAGCCCATGGAACGTTAACTGGGCCGTCGAGCGCAACCCCGACCTGGTGCTTTCGGAAGTCGGCAACCTGACTTTCGAGAAATAACGCCACCGTGATCTCGAAGGGCGGTCGCACGTCAGCGACCAAGCATCCCCGCAAACGCAAGAAGCGCTCGCATATGCGAGCGCTTCTTCTTTTGTTCCGCGCACTTGAAGAGCGCAGCTATCACATAAAACGAAGGATTAGAAGTTCTCGGGCGTGATCTCGAAGTATGCCTGCGGATGTGCGCAGACGGGGCAAACCTCGGGGGCCTTCGTGCCAACCACGATATGACCGCAGTTGCGGCATTCCCACACCTTGACTTCGCTCTTCTCGAAAACGGCAGCGGTGGTGACGTTCTTCAACAGGGCGCGATAACGCTCTTCGTGATGCTTTTCGATAGCGCCAACCTGACGGAACTTCTCGGCAAGTTCGGGGAAGCCCTCTTCCTCGGCGGTCTTGGCAAAGCCCTCGTACATATCGGTCCACTCGAAGTTCTCACCGTCAGCAGCAGCGCCCAGGTTCTCTTCGGTGGTGCCGATGCCCTCAAGCTCGCGCAGCCACATCTTTGCGTGATAACGCTCGTTGGCGGCGGTGTTCAGGAAGATCTCGGCGATCTGCTCGAAGCCCTCTTTCTGGGCCGTGGAAGCGAAATAGGTGTACTTGTTCGTTGCCTGGGACTCGCCGGCAAATGCGGCAGCCAGGTTCTTCTCGGTTTGAGTTCCGGTGTACTTACCCATAGGTATCCCCTCTCGTTACCTTGCGAACACGGCGTTCGCTTGTACAAGAAGACACTTTACGCCTCGCAACGTCGCCTTGCCACCACCATTACCCGATACCAAGAACCCCTGCCGCGTTCTTCCACATGACTTTTTCAAGAACATCCTCACTGAAGGGCAAAGTCTTGTACAGCTCAATGGCATCACGGTAGTCAACGAACGGGTGCGCGCTTGCGAAAACCATCTTGTCGGAAAGGATGCCCGATGCAGCTTTGATAAGGTTGTCGCTGCCTGGGAACAACTCGTACTCCGACGCTTCAAAGAAAACATTCTCGTTGCGGAACGCAACGCCCATCATCTCTTCGATGTAAGGCCATCCACCATGGCTGACCACGATCTTGAGGTTCGGGAAATCCGCCGCCACGCGATCGATGTAGCCCGGGTTCGCGTAATCCATAATGGTGCCCGGCGTGTAGCGTGCAGGGCCGGAAGTGATGACGATCGGTACGTTCAGACGTTCGCACGCATCGTAAATCGGATAGAAGCACGCATCGGACAAGCAAGCCTTGTTGTAAATGGGGTCGATCGCCGCACCGGCAAAGCCCTTGTTCGTAACCAAATCTTCAAGCGTCTTCACCGATTCGCTTCCTTTATGAGGGTCAAGACCGGCGAATCCCACGAACAGGTCGGGAGCAAGCGCGATGAAGTCGGCCGTATCCTGATTGTTGGGCTTGAATCCATACGTGGTTTCGGCATCGCGACCTACGATCACGGCCTTGTAGATGCCGTCTTTCCTAAGCTGATCGGTGACTTCTTCGACGCTTTGCGCCTGAGCCACGAACAGATCAAGGTTGACGCCGTTTGCAAGCAGGCCCTTACGGAAGATCGGGCTATTGGCCAAGCCTTCCAAGGTAGCCTTGATATGCGGACGGAACCTGAAATCGATGACCTTCATATAGATCACTCCTCTTATTGCATTGCAATGCTCTTCAGGTGCGCGAACAAGTCGTCGTCAAGCTCGACCTCGCCCAGCTCGTACTCGCGACCGATGAACGTGTACTTCGAAGAGCCATAACGATGGTAATGAAGCACCTCGTACTCGGTGTTGGGGAACTGCTTGACGAAGTCGCGAATCGCGATGATGTCTTCCTCGGTGTCATTGAACCCGGGAACGATGGGGGTTCTTGCGCGAGTTAGAACATTGGGATAGGTCTCACGGAATTTCTTGAACGTGTCCAGGATGATGGATGTATCCCAACCGGTCCATTCCTTATGTTTCTCGGCATTCAGGCTTTTGATGTCGAAGTTAACGTAGTCAAGCAAGCCGAAGATCTCGGAAACCTGGTCCCAAGGCGCGGCACCGCACGTCTCGATAGCGCAGCTGATCCCGCGTTTCTTCGCTTCTTGCAAAAGCTCGAGCACGAAATCGCGCTGCATCAAAGGCTCGCCGCCCGACAGCGTCAATCCGCCATCGGATCGGTTGTAGAACATCATGTCGCGCTCGACGTCGCGAAGAACCTCGTCGGCGGTGCGGTAGTCGCCGTACTTGATGATGGCGTCTGCCGGGCAAACATTGGCGCAGGCAAGGCAGTTCACGCAGTTGTCGTGATTGATCCAAACCTTGTTCGTGTCCATAAGGGCGATGTTGTTGTTAGGGCAAACGCGCCCGCACATCATGCAAACATCGCCGATGCACTTTTCGATGTTGTAGGCGATCTGGGGTTGCGCAAGCTGCGATTCGGGATTGCAGCACCACTTGCATCTTAGTGGGCACCCCTTCAGGAATACAACGGTTCGAATGCCTGGACCATCATGAACCGAGTACCTCTGCACATTGAAGACGCATCCCTTTTCCATGCGCTCCCCCTTTCCCTGTAAAGAAACCGCGCCGAAACCGGATCTCCCGCTTCGGCGCGGCTTTCGAATAGGGGCTGCGGCGGCCAAGCCAACCGCAGCCCCTTAATTGATTCCTAGAACCCGGAATTCTGAGTACGGGCGATCAGGTCGTCCTGCAGCGCGGGAGACAGATCGCAGAAGTACGCGCTGTAGCCGGCGATTCGAACGATCAGGCCACGGTACTTGTCGGGGTTCTGCTGAGCCGCCAGCAAGGTCTCGCGGTTGATGACGTTGAACTGGCAGTGCCAAAGCTTCAGGTCGCACCACGTACGGATGAACGAGACCAGCTTCTCGGTGCCTTCCTCGCCCGAAACGGCGCTCGGGTCGAACTTGATGTTCAGAAGACGAGCGGCGCGCTCATGGAAGCCGGGGTTCTTCGTGTAGTAGTTGCTCAGAAGAACGGCGGTCGGGCCGTTGTGGTCGTCGCCTTGAGAAGCGGACGAACCGTCGGACAGCGGGAACCAGGCAACACGGCCGTTCGGGGTGGCGCCGACAACCTTGCCGAAGGGAACGTGCGAGGTGAACGGGACGTAGCGCAGGCAGTAGTTGATGCCCAGCGACTTGGAGTACTTGTGAGTGAACTCAGAGCAAACCAGGTCGCAAGCCTTGCCGATCTCGTCGGCGTACGGATCGTCGTTGCCGTACTTCGGGGCCTTCTTCAGGATCTGCTGCAGAACCTCGTAACCCTTGAAGTCGGCGCGCATGGCATCGCGGATCTCGGCCAGCGTGGTCACCTTGTCCTCGAAGACGCACTTCTTGATGGCAGCCAGGGAGTCGACGACGGTGCCGAAGCCCATGGACTCGAAGTATCCGATGTCAACGCCGCCCGGGATGAACTCGGTATGCAGATCAAGGCCTTCCTTCATGCATAAGTCGTGTGCGCAGGACAGAAGCGGTGCTGCGAAGTGGCGCTCACGCAGGCGGTCGATGTTCTTCTGCTGAATGAAGGCGTGACGCAGAAGGTTCTTAGCTTGGATAACGTAGGCGTTCCAAACATCGTCGAAGGTCTTGAAGTCCTCGACGTTGCCGGTCTCGACGCCAAGAAGCTCGTCGCCGGTCTTAAGCGTGCGGCCGTTGTACATCAGCATCTCGATAGCGGATGCGAAGTTGATGTAAACACCGCCCGAAGTGAACGTGTCGCGGTTGACCATACGGGCCTCGGCGCAGCCGGAAACGGCATAGTCGTAAGCCTCTTCGATCGTGGCGCCGTTCGACACCAGCTGAAGCACGATCTCCTCGTCGTTCAAAAGCTTGGGGAAGCCGCTGCCTTCCTTGATGGTATCGGCAACCTCTTCGAGGTAACGACGCGGGGAAAGCGCATGGACACGAGCTGCCAGGTCGGGATAATGCATCGGGAACTCGCGCTTGGAACGCAGGAACAAGTAGGTAAGCTCGTTGGTCGCATCTTCTCCGTCAGGGGTCTGACCGCCGATGGTGACTGCCTCCCAATGAGCATAGCCCTCGTTGAAGGCGCCGCCCGTGGTGGACATGTACAGGTCGATGAACTGGGACATGCCAACCCACATGCACTCCAGGTACTCCATAGCCTGCTCGTCGGTGAGGATACCGGCTTCCTTGTCGGCCTTGAAGTACGGATACAGGTACTGGTCCATGCGGCCGTTGGAGATGATGGTGCCAGTCTTCTGCTCGAGGCGGCTGAACATCTGGATAAACCACTGCGACTGGATTGCATCGCGGAAGTTCTCAGCCGGGAACTCGGGGACACGGCGGCAACGCGCTGCGATCTCTTCCATCTCCTGTTTACGAGCAGGATCGGTGCACTTGGCAGCCTCGGCCTCGTACAGATCTGCGTAGCGATTCGCCCAAAGAACAATGGCGTCGCAGGTCATGATGATGGCCTCGTAGAAAGGCTTCTTGTTCACGTTGTCCAGCGGATCGAACGGATCAAGAGCGTCAAGCTTCTCCTGAGCCTCGGCCTTGATGCCCGAGAAACCGCGCTTCAGGAGCTTCTCGTAGTCGATAACCCACTGGTTCGAGGAGCGGAACGAGGCGGTCTCGTTGACGATGTAGCGGGAAGTGGACTTCTCGGTGGGCTCGTAGGTGACCTTCAGAGTATCTTCAGGCAGCGCGTCGTACAGATCGTTGAAGAAGGTCTTGCCGGTGCCGTTCCTGCCGTCCCAGTACGGGGCGATGTCGTTCAGGATGGTCTGCTTGGTTTCCTCGGTCATATCGAACGGGGACGTGGTGCGCGTCGGAAGAAGGCGGATGGCCTCCTCGTAGATGTCGCCGTCAAGCTCGGGGTACAGGATGCCGTAACGGCCCGGGCAACCAACGCGACCGCAGATCAGGCTGTCTTCCTCGACGTAAACCGTGATGCGCTCGGCGATGTTCTTCAAAGCCTTGGCCCAGCGCAGCGTCAGATGCTCGCCCTCGGTCTGCATCATCGACTCAGTGAAGTACTTGCCGCGCTCAGCGTCGATAACGGGTTTCAGGTTCTGCACACGATCGAGGATCTTGAAAACGCGCTCCCTGCCGTTCTTGTAGCTCATGTCGCCGTTCTGGACATCGACAAGGTGTTGCTCCTGGGGCGATAGTTCCCTGCAGCACTCGGTGATGTTGATCTCTGCCATGGTTTCCACCCTTTCTGAAGAATGGTTTCTTGGGATTCGGAGCGAAGCTCGGGCCGCGGTTCCCTTGCCTCGGGTTTAACGCTTTCAGCTTGCCGTGTTTTCCTTCACGTTCAAGCCGGTGACTTAACTATAGCCATAGGCCGCATTGATGTTGTCATCACGTGAGCCTATGTCGTTGCAGCCCGCCCGATGATGCAAGTTTTGTTTGCATGTCGCGGAAATCGTGACGGGCTGCAAGATCAAAACACACTACTTTAAGCGACTGATCTGCGGTTACGATTCGTCAGCTCAACAGGTTCGGCAGCCACATGGACAGCGCCGGAATGTACGTGACCAGCAGCAAGACGGCAATCGTCAGAGCAAGCATCGGCAACACAGCCTTGACGATATCCTCAAGCCTGAGCTTGGAAACACTGCTGCCAACGAAGAGGTTGATGCCAACGGGCGGGGTGATCATGCCGATTGCAAGGTTCAGGACGATGATGACGCCGAAGTGAACCGGGTCGACGCCCAATGACGTGACGATCGGAAGAAGCAGCGGGGTAAGGATGACGATGGCTGCCAAAGCTTCCATGAACATGCCAACCATCAAGAGCATGACGTTGATGACAAGCAGGATGACGTACACATTGGAGCTGATGCCCAGGATAGCCTGCGCGACCATGTTCGGGATGTTCTCGAGAGTCATGATGTTGCCGAAGATGGTGGCCATGGCCATCAGCAGGATGATGATGCATGAGCTGTTGGACGAGTCAACCAGAACGGGGACGATGTTCTTCTTGGTGATGCCTTTATAACCGAAGACGCCAACCAGCAAACTGTACAAAGCGGCGATAGCAGCAGCCTCGGTCGGGGTGCACAGACCGGAATAGATGCCGCCAAGAATGATGACGATGACGATCAACGCCCATTTTGCCTGCCACGTGGTCTTGCCAACCAACTGCCAATGGTTCTCGTGGCTCTCACCACGCCAACCGTGTTTCTTGGCCATGTAGAACGTGAAGAGCATAAGCACCAGGCCAACCAGAAGACCCGAAGTGATGCCAGCCTCGAACAACTTGGTGATAGAGGTCGAAGAGGAAGCGCCGTATACAACGAACGGGTTCGAAGGCGGGATCAGAACGCCGATGGTGCCTGCTGCGGCAACCAAAGCCACCGAGAAGTGCTTGTCGTAACCGCGCTCGATCATTGCAGGGATGGTAAGCGTACCGATTGCAGCAACGGTTGCAGGGCCGGAACCGGACATAGCCGCGAACAACATGCAGCACAGAACCGTTGCCATGCCGAAGCCGCCGGGAAGACGCCCGAGCATTGCGTCGCACATGGTAAGCAGTCGCTTGGACAGACCGCCCTCGCCCATGAACACGCCGGCGGCAACGAACAGGGGGATGCAGATGATGGTAACGCTGTCGATCGCGGTGTACGCCTGCGTCGCGATGTAGGAAATGGGGAGCGTCGCGGAGGCGTACATCGTGACCAACGCCGAAAAGCCAAGGCAAATGGCGATCGGCACGCCCATCACCAGGGTGATGACGAAGTAACCGAACAGGTACACGATGGAACCAAGCTGGATCTTAAGCAATGCGGGAAGCAGAATGACCAAACCCAGAGCAAAGCCGATGAAGATGTCCTTGATGGAGGTCTCCTGAGCCAGGGCCTTCAAGTCTTGCGCAAGCCTGATCAGAATGAGCGCAAAGCCAATGGGGAGAATCAGGTAGAACGTAGCGTACGAGATGCCCATAGCCGGCGTCATCTGCGGGAACATCATCAACGTGTTGATGTGCTTGGTGCCGTAGAAGAAGATGGCGGCGCCCAGGATGAAGAAGAACAAGTCGGATGCAGCCCACACGCGCTTTTGCCAAATCTGCGGGAGCTTGCCTACGGCAGCGTCAACGCGGATGAGGTCGCGATTGCGAATGCTTAAAGGAACGGCCAGGTACGTAAGCCAAATGAAGACCGCTCGTGCAAGTTCCTCAGTCCAGGAAAGGTCAGGGTTCAGATGCATGATCGAAACGGCGATATATCGTCCGATGGACTCGTAGGACAGAAGCAAGATCAAGGCCATCATCAAGATCGAGCACAAGACCTTCTCGAGGTTGAAGTCAAGCCACTGGAACACGGTCTTCGCGGGTTTCAGGTCGTGGGAATCGCCCTGATTCACTGCGAGGATCTGATCCTCTAGGCACAGCGTGCAGTGCTCTTGGTCGGTCAGGCCCATGATATCGGGGTTGGTGCTGGGCGTTTTAGTTTCTTTCGCACTCATTACTTGCTCGCCTCCTTAGAAGCACCAAGAAGCTGATAGTCGTCAGATTGGGTAGCGCGAATCATGTCAACGCACTCTTGCGGGATCGACTTGCCAACGAAGCTGTCCCAAACAGGACGCGTGATGTCCTTGAACTCCTGAAGCTCGGCCTCGGTCGGATCGTAAATGTTCGTGCCGGCGTCGATCATCTTCTGCTTGTTCTTAGCCTCGTTCTCGAAGCAAATGGCACGCTGCCAAACAAGCGCTTCGTGGCAGGCGTCGGTAAGAATTTGCTTCTCGTTGTCGGTAAGCTTGTTCCAGGTGCCGGTGCCCATGGTCAGGATATGCATCGAGTAGTTGTGACGCGATTCGATGCCGTATTTCAGCGCCTCGTTGTGCTTTGCCGAAAGCAGAAGCGACCAGGTGTTGCCCTCGCCGTCAACCGTGCCCTGAGTCAATGCCGTGAAGGTCTGGCCCCAAGCAACAGGCATAGCCTGCGCGTTAAGGGCACGCACAACGCCAACCTCGACCTTCGAATCGGTGGTGCGGATCTTGGTACCGTCCATGTCGGCAACCGACTTGATCTGCTTCTTCGCCATGGCGAAGTTACGGTAGCCGTACTCGGTGTACATCAACAGCTTCAAGCCACGCTGGCTGGTGACCTCGTCGAAATACTTGCCAAGTTCACCGTAGTCGATGGCATCGTAGAGGTTTTGCTGGTATTGCTTGTCGGTAACGTAGGGCAAGTCGAATGCGCCGAACTCGGGGATGAATCCCGAGAAGTTCGGACTCGAGCAGCTTGCCATATCAAGCGTGCCCTCCTGCACCGCTTCCGTGGTCACGCGGTCAGATCCCAGAACGGCGTTTGCGTAATGGTCGATTCGCATTGCACCGCCTGACTTCTCGGCAACGAGCTCGGCAAGTTTGTCGTAACCAAGCGTGATGTTGTCGCCGGTTGCCATCGGGTTAGCAAGGCGAAGGACCTTCACCTTGTCTGAAGCCGCGACGCCGCATCCAGTTGCCGTGGTGGCGAACATAGCCGCCGCACCCACCGCAGCACACGACTTCAAAAAGTTCCTGCGAGTAATGCTTTTAGTACCCATCAGTTCACTCCCTTTCCCATGACGATCAGCTCTCCCGCGATTTCCGCCCTGAAAAAGATGAGGGCATGACACGTCGCGATAGAACCGATCAGCTTCAAGAAGAAGCGATCATGGCGAGATGGATTAAGAGCCCGGACTTGCGCCTTCCATTCGCTTGACCAGGCATCCCTTTCGTGTTGTTGCGTCCAACAACGTTCAGCATGCATGAACTCCGATTCACAGTTTATTCATATAGGTGTTCTTAATTTCGCTATAGCTACCCTTTATGGTTGCATCTGGGTATCATCTGCAATTAAAACTTGCAGCTTATAAATAACGCAGGCCCCAACCGATGCCGTTAAGGTTTGATTAACCTGCGGCTGAACAGGCTATTATTAACAAAAGGCAATTAAACGAAGGGGAGCCATGAGGACGAAGCAACTTGCCGACCTTGTCGAGATCGCGAAATGCAGTTCGATGAGCGTTGCGGCGAAGAACACACATACCTCTCGCCAAGCGCTGACGAATTCCATTAAAAGCCTCGAGCAAGAACTTGGTTGCCCGATCATCGAAAGCAGCAAGCGAGGCGTGCGTCTTACTGAACAAGGCGAAAAGGTCCTCATAGCAGCACAGGAGATCCTTTGCCGCCTTGAAATACTCAAGGCGGATCTTGCTGACGTCGAAGATGCGAACACATGCATTCGCGGAAAGATCACGCTCTGTCTTTCCCCAATGCTGAACATCTCGATCTTGCCCTATGCGTTCACGGAATTCCGTTCGCACTACCCCAATGTGTCCATCTTCACGTCCGAGAAATACCGCGAGGAAATCATCGGCCAAGTCGCTCACGACAAGGACACCTGCGGCATCTTGCTTGTCTCGAAGCTTATCGACGAGTTCTTCGCCGAGATCCCCAAAAACGTCGAGCTCATCGAGCTTAAGACCTACCCCATCTACATAGCGATGTCCCCGCGCCACCCCCTGGCCAGCCAGAAGTCGATCTCGATTAACACGCTTACGCAGTATCCGATCGTCGTGTTCGAAGTCGGCGGAGCCGTGGGCGTGCATGCGCTGTCGAAACTGTCCGACGACATCGACGTATGCCTGTCCACCAGCAACCCGCGAATCTGCGAGAACGTCTTGAATCGCGACCACGCCGTCATGTACAGCTTCCCGCCCTACACCAAGTACAACGTCTTCGACGATTTCCGTCATATCCCCGTCAGCGACAAGCGCGCGACGCTCACCACGTACATCGCAATCAACAAGGAGATGTCGAAGGACATGCGTCAGCTGGTCTCGCTGTTCGTGAACACGTTCGCCCAGTACTTGTAAGCAAAAAGGTAAACGAAAAGCGGAGGCGGACCCTCCGCACCGGGTAGTCCGCCTCCGCTTAGTCCGCTGATCGCTGAAAGCGCATGTAAGCAATCTATCGGTTCGTTATCTCGGTTTCGCAGGGATCCCCCGCCGCCATGCGGACGATTCCGCCCACGCCGCACTCTACCATGCTGCTTACTGCCGCATCCGTGTAGAACGCCATATGCTGCGTGATCACGACGTTGCCGAACTGCATCAGGTAGAACAGATCGCGATTTGCCAGCGTCTCGGTGCGATGATCTTGATGCACCATGCCTTTTTCACCCTCGATGGTGTCCATGCCGATGGCGCCGATCTTCTGGCTTTCGATGCCCTCAACCAAAGCGGCGGCGTCCATAAGGTCGCCGCGCGAGCAGTTCACCAGAATCGCGTCGTCTTTCATCTTGGCAATGGTTTCAGCATTGATGATATGGCGCGTCTCGGGCAAACCAGGCAGATGCAACGTGATGACGTCGCTCTCGCGCAGCAGTTCATCCAATGAGACATAGGTGGCGTATTTCTTAACCGATTCCTTCTCGCGGTGGTCGTATGCCAAGATACGGCAGCCAAAACCCGAGAGCAGCTCGATAACCTTACCGCCAATACGGCCGGTTCCCATAACGCCCACCGTCAGATCTTTCAGCTCGCGGCCCTGAAGCCCTTCGAGCGAGAAATCGTTCACACGAGCGCGCCACGATGCCTGCTTGTACTTTCGCATGCAGATAAGGATCATCATGATGGTGAATTCCGCAACGCCGTTCGGTGCGTAACTTGCATTGCAAACGCGAATCCCCAGTTCGCGAGCAGCTTCAAGGTCAATATGATCGTAACCGATGGTGCGCGTCGAAATGAACTCAACACCACGCTTCGCCCATTCCTCAAGCAACGGGCGGTCGATGCGCCCCTGTCCCAGCATGGTAACGCCCTTGAAGCCAGAAACCATCTCGACGTTTTCAAGCGAAGGGATCTCGCTGGTGATCTTTACTTCGACACCCCAACGCTTCATCTGAGCCTGGAAAGCCGCCCTTTCATCGTCACGAACCTCAAAAGCAATGATCTTCACACCCGGCATCCTCGATCTCCCGCCACTATTCCAAAAAGTTACCTTTAGCGCACTGCATTGTAGTCGAGAAATGCGACAAGCGTGTTAACAAAGCCGTTCGCTAAGCCAGCGAACGCCCTTCGCAACACGCAAGGCGGGATCTTTGAAGTGATTGCCGGGATTCATTTCAAATGCGCTAATCGAACCGCGATCGGCAAAAATGCGCTGGATCTGTCGCGTGTCATCCTCAACGGTTCGAAGCAACCTGTTCGGCGTGCGAGCTTCCTTGCCGCCAAGCGAAAAATACGAGAACGGAACGACCTCATCAACCACGTGATTGAAAACGTACTCCCGAAATCCGGGATACCAAAGCGAGCCCGACACGCTTGCCACGGCAGAGAACAGCTTGCTTTCAAACGAGGCCCACACCGCGAACAGTCCCGCAAGCGAGTACCCGGCTATCGCACGAACGATCTTAGCTTCCCCAAGAACAACTTCGACGCGGGGAATGATCTCCTGCTCGAGCAAAGCCAACTGAACGGCGGCTTTTCCCGCAAAAGGAGCATCGTCGCCGAACAGCCCTTCGGACGCCCACGGCGTCATGTCGTCATTCCAAGCAAAACCCTCGATGAACACCAAGACAACGCCCGAGACGCCGAGTTTTTCGCATTGAGATGCAATTTCTTGCGCTTCGTTCGGTGCCACATGAAGGTACAGCACAGGAAGCGCGCCGTCTTCACCGCGATCACCAAGCACGCAAATACTTACGCGCTGCCCCGCTACCTCGATTGTTTCCATAAGAAAGGCTCCTTCAGTTGAAAGCTGCACCGAAAACAGCGGTCGAAGCCTTATGCAATGGCCCTTTCCATCTGCAGGCGCTCGTAGCCGTCAATGACTTTGTCGAAGTAGGTTTCCGCGTACGACAAGTAAATGTCACGCCATTCACCGGCGCTTCCACCCGACGCCTCTTTCACCAACGACCACAGATACCAGCACCAACCAGCCAACGCAACGTAGGCAAAGTTATGGCAGCGCTCGGCCAACGTGGCGGGACGACCGAAATATGCATCAAGCGCATCAGAGGCTTCCTGCTCGGAAAGCTGGCAACACACAGTGAAAGTACCGAAGTCGTGCGCGTAGTCGGACATGCCCGCATATTCCCAGTCGATAAGATGCATGCCATCGTTTTCGTCCACGAGAATGTTCATCGTGAAGAAATCGTTATGCGTCAGACACACCGGGGCACAATCGGCGTTCGAATAGGCAGCAACGACAGCCGCCTTCATACGCAAGCGATTGAACGCCTCGTCGGTGATAGGGCCTTTGCGCAGAAGCAAGCGCTCGTAACGGCGGCTTTCCACGTAAAAGTCGAACGTGCGCTTCAGGGTTGCATCCGACTGATGCAGGTCGTGGATCATTTTCATCGCCACGGCAACCTGCTCGGGGTTGTGGGCGTCAAGCTCGCGACAGTTCGTGATGAAACGCGAGATCTTCCAACCAGTACGCTCATCCTCGAACACGAACGTGCCATCAAGGCCAAGCTTGAGCGCAACGCGCTGGGCGTCCACCTCGGCCTTTCGATTGATAAGATCCTCGGTACCGATGCCGGGCATACGGTACACGAACTCGCCCTTCGGCGTGGCGAAATGCCAAGACTCGTTGGTAAGGCCCTGCTTCATGGGCCAAATATCAGTGACCTCTTCGCGCGTGGCACCAAGGATTGACCGAATGTGATCATATGCAACAGAAGGCAAAGCGCATTCTTCCGCGTTAAAACCCTCTTTAATAGAAGGCGCAGTTTCACATGAGTCGTTACCGACCATGCCCCCCCCAACCAGTAAAAGAAATTAAATCAATCAGCGAGGTCCCCCAACAGACATAAAAACTCACCGATTTCGTTAGACAGGATTTTATGCGGCGCGTTCAGTATTGTAAAGGGAGCGTAAGTTTCCGAACAACCTCTTCACGCACGCCTTACATAGCCTCTTGAACACTGCGAAGCCAGCACGGTTACCAAGCTAGATGTTCGCGTATTCGCCAAAGTCAAGCACGTCGGGATAATGCTCCTTGCGCTTGTCTGCCGGCGGAAGCTGCATGAAGTCACCGTAGAACTCATACAGCAGCTTTTCGGTGTTCTTGGCAATGGGGATCATGGTGTCCTCAAACGGAACCATGCGCACAGGATATAGATCGTCGCGCAAATACGTGCAGGAGAAACGGTTGGTATCACACACGTAGCCAACACGCTTGGTAGAGAAATCATCCTTGTAACGAGTCATGGCATCAAGCGCGCGCTTGTTGAAATCGATGTTGCGCAGGCCAGGGAGCTTCAGTACGCCGCGCATGACGTTCGTTCCCGTGCGAAGGATTTTCGCACGAGCGTCGTTGCCGGCAATGTAGGGGTTCTCGATGCCCTTCACAATAGCGAGCTTGTTGTTGAACCACGCATCCCAAGCCTGGCTTTTGTACGCCTTCTCGTCGTCAGCCAGGTTGTCCATGGCGAACAGATCCAAGAAAATGCCCGAGGGACAATCCATGGTGGCAAGCGCCGAATCGCGAAACTCGGTTCCCTTCAGCATCATGCGAAACGTTGCCATGGGATAGCGCGGATCAATCTGCGAGCTGAGCATTTCATACTTATCGAAATGATCGCGTTGGACGATTTCGGTGAGTTTGTCCAAGTCGGGGCGCGGCATGCAAATGTCGATGTCGTCATCCCACGGGATAAAGCCCTTATGACGCAAAGCACCAATGGCGGCACCATATGCAACGAACCAAGTGATGTTGTTTTCTTCGCAGATCTTCGAAAAGTCCTTGAGCATCATGAGCATGACGCGATGAAGCTGACGAAGCCTGTCGTCAGTAACGAATTCCTCTTGATTTGCCTGGTCCCCCATAACAGCACCTATCTGAATAGATGAAGGCAGCCCCAACGAACCGCCCGATTTGCAACTAAATAGTTTATCAAGAACCCATAAAACTGAACAGATCCGCCCCTCATGCAATTCATGCGATTTCTGTCTTGTCACCTGTAAGGTTAGGTATATACTCAGTCAGCATTTCAACACGCAAACGAAAGGACGCGCGCACGATATGAAAGAACTGCTCAAGCGCAAAGGGATCGAGATCTCCGCGCAACGCTACCTCATCGACGCCCTGGGAGCCATGGCTCAAGGCCTGTTCGCCTCCCTTCTTATGGGAACCATTCTTTCCACCCTTGGCACGCAGCTGGACGTGCAGGCATTCAGCGATGCCGGCGCATTCGCCAAAGCTGCAGCCGGCCCCGCCATGGCGGTCGCCATCGGATACGCGCTGAAGTCGCCTTCGCTGGTGCTGTTCAGCCTGGTAGCTGTAGGCGCCGCCGCTAACAGCCTGGGTGGCGCGGGCGGGCCTCTTGCCGTTCTGGTGGTTGCAATAGTCGCAACCGAGTGCGGCAAACTGGTTTCAGGTGCCACCAAGATCGACATTCTGGTCACGCCGTTCGTCACCATCATGGTGGGCAGCCTGCTCTCGTACGCCATCGCCCCTGGCATCGGCGCTGCAGCCAGCTCGTTCGGCACCCTCATCATGTGGGCTACCGACCTCCAGCCCTTCCTTATGGGCATCGCCGTATCGGTCATCGTTGGCGTCGCACTCACCCTGCCCATCTCTTCGGCGGCCATCTGCGCCGCACTCGGCCTGACTGGTCTTGCAGGCGGCGCCGCAGTTGCCGGCTGCTGTGCGCAAATGGTCGGCTTTGCCGCAATGAGCTTCAAGGAAAACGGTGTTGGCGGCCTGATCAGCCAAGGCCTTGGCACCTCGATGCTTCAGATGGGCAACATCGTGCGCAACCCACGCATCTGGATTCCGCCCACACTTGCTTCTGCAATCACTGGTCCTATCGCCACGTGCATCTTCGGCATGACCATGGACGGCGCCGCAATCTCCAGCGGCATGGGCACCTGCGGCCTGGTCGGCCCCATCGGCGTGTACACCGGCTGGCTTGCCAACATCGAGGCTGGCATCATGCCCGCCATCACCGCCTTCGACTGGCTTGGCATGCTTCTGATCTGCATCGTCCTTCCTGCTATTCTTTCCATCGTTTTCGGCAACCTGTTGCGTAAAATGGGATGGATCAAAGAAGGCGACCTCAAGCTTGAAAGCGCAGACGACATCGCCCGCGCCAACTCCGAGGCTTAATCGACCACGCGCCCAATCGAACGCAAGCGAAAGCAGGAAGCAGTGAACGGCGAAGAACGCAGGAAGAAGATAACCAGCATTCTGGAGAGCTCTGACGAACCCGTACCCGGGCACACGCTTGGGCACGAGCTGAACGTCAGCCGCCAGGTGATCGTGCAGGACATCGCGCTCCTGCGTAGCGCGGGGCACCCCATCGCTTCCACCAATCGCGGGTACATCATGGGCGGCAAAGCTCAAGCCATCCGCATGTTCAAGGTGAAGCACAACCCCGACCAGATGCGCACCGAAATGGATGCCATCGTCGACTTGGGCGGATGCGTCATCGACGTTGCAGTCAACCACCGCACCTACGGTTTCATCAGCGCCCCGCTTGATGTCAAAAGCCGCCGTGATGTCAGTCGGTTCATCGAAGATCTGGACAAGGGGGTATCTCGGCCTCTGTCTGCTTTGACTGATGGTTACCACTTCCATCACGTCAGCGCAGACTCAAACGAGATACTTAACGAAATTGAAATATCACTGTCTGATCTGGGGTTTCTTGCGCCACTTACAGATTATGAGAAGGAAATGTGCAGTTAAGGCAAAGTAATTTAGTTTCTAGTTAACAACTTTATTTCAGTGTCCTATACTCCGAATCGTTTTCGAGCCGTGAGCGACAAAGCTACGGCTCATTTCTTTTTTAGGAGGTAGGAATATGAGAACACTTGAAAAAGTAAGCGGCTTCGCGGGAAAGTACATGGCAATCATCGCGCTACTCGTTGCGATTATCGCCCTGATCTTTCCGCAACCCATTCATGCTGCAATCCCCACTTCCTGGGTCAACACGCTTCTCGGCATCGTCATGTTCGGCATGGGCATGACGCTCAAGCTCAGCGACTTCAAGGTTGTCTTCACGAAACCCAAGGCTGTCATCTGCGGTATCCTCTCGCAGTTCATCATCATGCCCGTTTTGGCATTCCTTTTGGTGACGCTGTTCCAGCTCCCCACCGAGCTTGCAGTTGGCGTCATCCTCGTTGGAGCTTGCCCCGGCGGCACTAGCTCCAATGTCATGACCTATCTCGCCAAAGGCGACGTCGCCCTGTCGGTTGGCATGACCGCATGCACCACCATCATGGCCCCGTTCGTAACCCCGGCATTGGTTCTTCTGCTTGCCGGCCAAACCGTCGACGTCAGCTACGTCAGCATGCTTGTCTCCATCGTTCAGGTGGTGCTCGTACCCATCGCGCTTGGTTTTGTGATCAACTACTTCTTCAGCAAGTTCGCCCAGGCGTTCAGCAAGGCTCTGCCGCTTATTTCCGTTGTCGCCATCTGCCTGATCATCATGGCCGTTGTCTCCGCTAACGCGGCAAAGCTCATGACCACCGGCGCGCTTGTCGTTGCCGTCGTCATGCTCCATAACGTATGCGGCTATGCTCTTGGCTACCTGGTCGGTCGCCTGCTTGGCCTGACCAAAGAGCAAATGCGCACGTTGTCCATCGAAGTTGGCATGCAGAATTCCGGCCTGGCCACTTCACTTGCCACCATGCACTTCGCCGCTATGCCCATGGCGGCCGTTCCCGGTACCGTGTTCAGCGTCTGGCACAACATCTCGGGTGCCGTGTACGCGAATATCCTTGCTCGCACGGCCGAGGGCAAGAAAGACGAAAGCCGCACGGCCGAGGGCGTGCGTGCATAACGCCATCACCCAGTTGCCTGACTTCTGCTTGGATCCAACCCTTCAACACGAACGTCCAACGCATCATTGCTAAGCCCAACGAACGCAAACCCATAAACACCATCAGTAACGCCAGCGCGATCAGTTCACGCTGGCGTTACATTTTTGCCGAGCGGGCGTTCGCAGTGCTAGCATCAGCTCTATTGGATCTTCCAAACCTAAGGAGCAGACATGTGCACCGGAATCCGATTCAACGACCCAGAAGGCAACCTGTACTTCGCACGCAACCTTGACTGGAACACCCGCTACGGCGAGCGCGTGGTTATCACCCCGAAGGGCTTCGATATCCCCTATCGATTCATCGAGCCCGCAAAATCCCAGCACAACATCATCGGCATGGCTGTTGCCGCCGGTAACTTCCCCATGTACTTCGACTGCGGAAACGACGCAGGGCTTGCTGTTGCGGGACTGAACTTCCCAGGCTTCGCCTCGTTCCCCGAAGAGCCGGTCGAGGGCAAAGACAACGTCACCGCCTACGAATTCCCGCTATGGGTTGTCGCAACCTTCGACTCAGTCGATGCGGTTGAGGAAGCCCTCAGGAACGTCGTGATCAACGGCTCGCCGTTCCAACCCGGCGGTGCCGTGGCGCTGCTGCACTGGATCATCGGCGATGGAAAGCGCAGCATCGTCGTCGAACAGACCGCCGATGGCCTTCACGTATATGACGATCCCGTCGACGTGCTTACCAACCAGCCCGAATTCCCCTGGCACCTTACCAACCTGCGCACGTACATCACCGCCACGAACACCATGCCCGAAAACCCCGTTTGGGGAAAGATGGAACTTGTGCCGTTCGGTGCAGGCTCCGGTGCTCGCGGTATCCCGGGCGACTCGTACACCACCTCGCGCTTCGTTAAAGAGGCGTTCACCCATGTCAACTACCCCCAGAAGGACAACGAAGCCGAAAATGTCTCGCGCGCATTCCATACCCTTTCAGCAGTTGCCATGATCGACGGCAGCTCTCAAATGGCCGACGGAACGTTCGAAGTCACCCTGTACACCGGCTGCTATTCGGCACGCACGCAGACCTACTATTACTCGACATACGAGGATCCTGCCATCATTGCGACACCTATGAGCGATTATCTCAACGATTCCACCGACCCATCCAAAATCATCGTGATATAAACGAACGATCAGCGAAATCACGACCCTCTTAGCAAAAGGATCATCATGACCGGAAACGAAACCGTCCTTCAGTACCTCACCGCCGTGCCCGCATGGTATTTGGCCACCAGCGTCGACGACCAGCCTCATGTTCGCCCGTTCAGCTTCGCCGCCGAGCAGGACGGCAAAATCTGGTTCTGCACCGCAACCACTAAGGACGTCTGGGAAGAACTTTTGGCGAACCCCCGCTTTGAGGCAACCTCGTGGTGGCCCGGCCACGGCTGGCTGATCCTTCGCGGCGTTGTCGGCATGAATGACCTGGTGAACGACGAGATCCGCAAGGCGGGTTACGATCACCTCACCATGCTGGGCGAAACCTACGACGGCCCGACCGACCCCACTCTGGTTTTCTTCAGCGTCGAGCAGCCTCAGGCTTGGATCTGCGGCCATGACGATTGGGAGCCCATCGAGCTTCCCTAACAAGAACGATCGTCGATTCTTGCGCATGACCCCAGCGACACGTCGTCGCTGGGGTCTTTTACTGGGAAAACAAACACCGATTGCCCTTCGTGACGACAATCTCGATTAGCAATCTTGTCGTCGAAACAAGTCAGCTAACCCTTCGCCGACGGGTATACTATGCCCATGGAACCGCCAAAGGACATATCGAACCGCAAAATCCTCGCGCTTGCCGCCGTCGCAGCCCTCGCGGTGCTTGGCATCCTTCTTCACGCGCAGATTCTGGGTGGCTCCCTTCCACCGCAAATCAGTCGCCTTTCCATGGGATCCTCCGGTACCAGCGGATACATGATCTTGCTTTGCTTGGTAGCAACCGGTTGGGGTTATTCGGTCTACATCAGATGCTCCGACGAAACGATTCGCAATTATCTGATGGTCATAGCGACGTTGATCGTCTTATGGATGCTCGACGTGCTGCTTAAGTACCCCCTGCCCGACCCCCTGTTCCTGATTAGGTCATATATGTGGTACTTCTACTACGTGCCAATGACCGTCATTCCCATGCTTTGCTTCTTCAGCGCGCTTCGCTCAGCGGCGCTTGACACGAAACCCGTTGCAAGGGTCATAAAGGCTATCGTCGTCGCCATCTCAGCAATGGCAATCCTCACCGTGCTCACCAACAATTTCCATCATTTCGTGTTCAAGTTCGATTTCGCCGACCCCGATTGGTCAAGCAACTACACATATGGTTTGGGCTACTGGGCGGTCTTGGCCTGGTATCTCGTTTTGTTCATCTCCTTTCTTTCCGTCTCTTTCGCAGCTGCCCGTAAGCAACTTCGCAGCGCTTTCGTCCCCATCATCATGGTCATTGGCGCAAGCAGCGTTTACTTCATCTTGTACATCCTTCGCGGCACCGTCTCAATCGGCACGAACTTCTCGCTTGTATACTGCGTGGTTCTTCTCGTTGTCCTAGAGATGGCACTTGATCTGGGAATCCTTCCGTCATATAGATGGTATCGCGACGCCTTCGCAATATTCCCCCTCGATCTGAAGGTTCTTGATCGAAATAACGACGTTGCTTTCCAAAGCAACGAAGCCCTCCCCGTCTCGCCGGCTGTCGCCAACGCAATCGACATGCACCAAGAAACAGCACATTGCGCTGCATTCCGCATCGGGTCGATTCCCGCAACCGTCTTCAAAACGTACCCTGTGCACGGCGGAACCGCCTTACTGACCGAGGATGCCTCCACCATCGAAGAATGTCGCGAGGCACTCATCAGGAGACGGGAATCGCTTAGGGAAAGCAACGAACTGCTTGAGCGCAAGTCGAAAATCAAAAACGAACTTGTCCGACTTGAAAGCGAACGAGCCCTCATCGACGAGATTGAACGCGCCTTGAAGGGCAAGACGCAAGAGATCGAATCCCTTCTTGAATCCCTTCCCACCTGCACCGACGCCCAGTGTCAGATAGAGAGCAAACGTATCCTTGCCCGCGTCAAGCTTCTTGTTGCCTATTGCAAGCGCAAAGCCGGACTGGTTCTGTCCGAAAAACGCGATCCGGAATTCAGTCGCGAACAACTGCAGCTGGTGTTCAGCGAAACCGCATCCGACCTTCGATCAATCGGCGTCGAGTGTGCAGCGCTTGTCGAGACGCATGAGAAGCTTCCCGCGGCATGCGTCAGCCTTCTGTACGACTGCCTATACGACTTCGCGCTTGCCGCCCACCTCACCAACGACGCCGTGCTCATGTTGTTCGTTCACGAACTTGATGCGGCGCACGTCCAAATGAAAGCGCTTCTGGAAACCACTGTGGCCCCGAATGCCGACTTCGAAAGCCTTGCCGACGACCTTAAAGCGTCGCTGAGCGAAAGGAACGTCCCCTTCTCCATCTCGACCTCATCCAGCAGCGCAAGCCTGTCCGTGATCGCCGACTCCACGGTTCCTGCCATCACAACAGAGCAGGAGGCGAACTCATGAACCACCTTTTCGCCTTGAAGGCAACGGTCCTGAATCTTCTTATTATCGTTCTTCTGGGAATCACGATCCTGCAGCTACTACACAGCTTGTTCCTTACCGCCAAAACAACCCAGAAAAGCTCGCGACTCGTCATCTTGTACGAATTCCTTCTCGCGTTCTATCTGTTCATTGCTTGCAGCGCGGCCATGTCGGCACTTCAGGGGCACGGTCAGGTATTCCTGCGGTTCAAACCGTACGCCATACTCCTTGAGCCTTTCTTGTGGCTGAACTTCGCCATTGCGATCGTAGGCATGTGCGCGTATCGCAAAAAGGGCTTCCTTGCCCATACGCCCGAGTTCATCACGCTGGTTTTGTCTACACCGCCAGTCATTGCCAAGGTCGGCGGGTTCACCGGGTACCTGCTCATCATTTGCGCGTCGTATTTCACGTTTCGCACCTTGTTGAACCTGGGGATAGATCTGAAGCTTCGCTCGTCTGAGCCAACCTTGTTGTCGCTTGTCGAAGCGCTTGACAAGCTGCCCGAAGGAATCGCCTGGACAACGGCCGACTACCAGATGCTGTACATGAACGACGCCATGCGCTCGTGCCTGATGAAGCTGGGTTTCGCCACTGACCTGTCCGACACCACGGACCTGTGGGGAAAGCTGGAGTGGACCGCGCTTAACAACTGCGAACGAAAGGACGCGGTGCTTCCCGAAGGCATCCGAATTCACATCGATGAAAACGAAACAAGGCTGTTCGTGCGCGATTCAACGGTGATTCGCAAAACCACCTGCAGGCGCATCTACGCCATCGACGTCACCGAAGAAGAACGCCTGAACGAGAAGATCGAACAAGTCAACGAAGAGCTTACGGTGAAGAACAGAGAGCTCAACGCCTCGCTTGTCCAACTTCAGGAAGTAGCTCAAAACAAGGCACTCGTCGACATGCAGGCGCGCGTGCACGACACCATCGGGCAGCGTCTTTCCATCCTGCATCGGTACTTGGAATCAAACGACTCCGATCCTGAAAAGCTCGAGCAGGTGGTTAGCCTGCTGCACGACATCACCGCCGACCTTGACTCGCATGCAATGCCAACCACCCAGGCCGAGCTTGATTCGATTCGCAACGCGTTCTCTCTTATCGGAGTGGACATCATTATCACAGGCGAGCTCCCCGACGACCCCGCCGTTGCCGCAGGCTACACGCGGATCATCCGAGAAGCATCAACCAACGCGGTCAAACACGGCCACGCAAAAAAGGTTTCCGTCGATATCCGCGAAACTCCCGAGGGGCGCACGCTCAGCATCTCAAACGACGGCGTTGCAGCTTCCAAGGAAATCCACTTCGGAACAGGCCTTCCAGGAATGAACGAAACAGCTCAGAGCTTTGGGGGGACCCTTGCGGTGACCTCGTACGCTCCATTCACGATCGTCGTAAAGCAAAAGTTTCAATAAACAGGTAAACTGGTAATTAATGAACGCGCCATCGCAAGGAGACGCTATGATCAGCATCATTCTCGTCGAAGATCAAGCAATGCTGCGCGAATCGCTTGAGCATACCCTGAACGACCAAGACGACATGAAGGTTGTCGCTGCCCTTTCCGATGCAGCCGACTCAATCGACGCCGTAGCGCGCACGCAAGCCGATTGCGTCCTTATGGATGTTTGCACCGAAAACGATTCAAGCGGCATCGTCGCGGCGCGCAAGATCAAAGAAGCGCACCCCGAAACGCGCGTCATCATCATGACGGGCATGCCCGAGATCACCTTCATCGAGCAAGCGCGCGACGCGAAGGCAGACAGCTTCGTCTACAAGAACGTGGGAACCTCAGACCTTTTAAGCATCGTCCGTTCGACCATGGAGGGCTACTCCACCTACCCCGCCCAGAAGCAAAGCGTCTTCTCGGGAACCGCCGCGCTCACCGACATCGAGATCGACATCCTTCGCTTGGTCTGCGAAACCAAAACGCGCAAAGAGATCGCCGCCGAGCTGTACCTAAGCGAGGGGACGGTCAAGCGCCACATTTCTGAGATCTTGGCAAAAACCGGCTACGACAATATTCTCCGCCTGGCGGTCCATGCCGTTTCAAGCGGCCTTATTGTGCCCAACATGGACGACAGCCGCGACACCGCAAAAGAATAAGCCATTCGGTGTTCCGAAATCAGGTTTGCTGAGCCGTAAGGAACTTCGCAATCGTCGCCTTTCCCATCATGATTCAGTCAGCGACTAAATCATTCAATCGTCAACGAAAGGAGCGATTGCGATGGGATTCTTCGGCAAGATGTTCGAAAAGAAAAACTGTGACATCTGCGGCGGCGAGATTGGCCTTCTGGGCAACCGCAAGCTTGAAGACGGCAACCTCTGCAAGGAATGCGCAAGCAAGCTCTCCCCGTATTTCAGCGATCGCAGAAGCTCAACCGTTGAGGAGATCCGCAACCAGCTTGATTGGCGCGAGGCCAACAAGGATCGCGTAGCGGCCTTCAACGTAACCAGAACCTTAGGCAACGACGTGAAGGTGCTGCTGGACGAGGACGCGGCACGCTTCATGGTGACCAGGAACTCACGCTGGCGCGACGCGAACCCCGATGTGCTTGACTTCTCGCAGGTCACCGGTTGCGACACCGAAGTTCGCGAAAGCAGGACCGAGCTTCACTGGAAGGATAAGGAAGGCAAGTCGCAAAGCTACGACCCACCGCGTTACGACATCGATTACGACATCTACCTTACCATCCATGTGAACACGCCCTATTTCGACGAGATCACATTCAAGGTGAACGATTCGCGTATCGAAGAGCAATTTTCGGCGGAATACAACGAAGCCGAACGCCAGGCAAGGGAGATCCGTGAGGCCCTAACCCATGTCCGCGAGGAAGTTCGCGAGCAAGCGGCAGCTGCAGCCGCACCCAAGACTGCGGTTACGTGCCCCTTCTGCGGCGCCACCACTATCCCCGATGCAAATGGACGCTGCGAGTATTGCGGCGGTGCGCTGGGGGCATAGCCTATATCCTCCCGTCCGTTCCGCATTCCCACCTGCACAGACAAGCGCATCGCCAAACAACGAGCCCCGAGTCGCCATAGCGGCCCGGGGCTCACATCGTTCTCTATGCGTTTGGCGGCCAATAGACCCTTCGGACGTTAATGGAAGGCCGGGATCATAAGCCACAAGGCGAATAGCACGATAGCGATGCATGCGGCAAAGCACACAGAAGACATCACGCGACGAGACAGATGCTCGCCCTGCGTGTCGGTTTCACCCGACGCCCAAAGGCGCAGGCCCGAAGCGTACAGCGTGCCGATCGCGCTTGCAATGCCCACAGCAACGACAAGGACGATTACGAACGAGGTGACTTCCTTGATGATCATCGCGGTTCTCCTTTACGCGGCCTGAGCCATGCTCGGGGAAGGAATGGCGGTTACCTTCACGGTTTTAGCTTCATTGACGTTCTTGCTGTTCACGGGGTTACGCTTGGACAGCGCGAAAATGACGGCGGCGGCAACGCAGGCAATCACGACTACGGCCGCGGTACCCCAAATGCCCGTCTTGGCCAAAGCGCAGGCAAGTGCGCCCATCATGCCGGCGCATGGGAAAGTGACCAGCCACGCAACCAGCATGCGAGCAGCAACGCCCCAGTTGACTTCGTTGCCTTTCTTGCCAAGGCCGGTACCGATGATCGAGCCCGAGCAGACCTGCGTGGTGGAAAGAGCAAAGCCCAAGTGCGAGGAAACAAGAATGGTGGTAGCGGATGCAGCCTCGGCCGCGAAGCCCTGCGGGGTGCTGATCTCAGTCAGACCCTTGCCCAGCGTGCGGATAACGCGCCAACCGCCCATGTAGGTGCCCAAAGCAATTGAAAGGCCGCAGATGGCAACAACCCAAAGCTCGGGGCCGGTGCCAGAGGGCTGGAAGCCGGTGGCGATAAGGGTAAGCGTGATGATGCCCATAGTCTTCTGAGCATCGTTGGTGCCGTGAGACAAGGCAACCAGGCAAGCCGTGATGGTCTGACCGTGACGGAAGCCGTTGTCAACCTGCGACTCGCTCATGCCCTTCACAATGCGGTAGATAAGCTTCACGGCAACAAATGCCGCCAGGCCCGCAACAACCGGCGAAACCAAGGCGGGAATCAAAACCTTAGTCAAAACAGCACCGAAGTTAACGCCCTCAACGCCGGCGCCGACGATGACGGCACCAACGAGGCCGCCGAACAGCGCATGCGAGCTAGAAGAAGGAAGGCCAACAAGCCACGTGATAAGGTTCCATAGGATAGCGCCAATCAAACCGGCAAGAATGAATGCGGGCGCAATGGTCACAACCTGCTCGTTAATGATGCCGCCCGAGATGGTTTTGGCAACCTCGGTGGAAAGAAACGCGCCGATCAGGTTCAACGTTCCCGCTGCCATAACGGCGGTCTTCGGCTTAAGAGCGCCGGTGGCGATGGAGGTCGCCATTGCATTCGCCGTATCATGAAACCCGTTCGTGAAGTCGAAGATGAGCGCCGTCGCGATCACCAGGCACACCACGATCATGGTTGTTGGATCCATTTGCTTTTATTCTCCCTTCACATGCGCGCTTTGTTTGCGCGACGCCTCTTTCGCCTTTATCGGGCCCAGGCAAGGCTCCTCGCAAAAGGTCCTTGCCAATACGGGAATCGAGTCTAGAAAGGCTTTGTAAAGCGAATGTAAGACGTCTTTAAGGGCAGGGTAAACGCAAGCAATGCACACATTATTTCGTCCCAAAACGACCACGCAGAGGGCCGGCAGCCACGCCGTCTAGGGTATGCAGAAGAAGGGGGGGCCGCACCCCAGTTTGAGCACAAAAGCAATATACGACCTGCGGTTTTATGTTCATCTCAAAACACGGGTCGAAACACGCCGCCCAAAACGGCAAGCCACCGCAGAACGGTAGATTTTCGTTAGATAGGAAACGTGGCTACGATTGCCGATATAATATGCAAGGTTATACACATGAAGCCGCATGCCATATGCGGCGTGACAAGGGGAAGCTGCATGGCCGACAATCAAACCGCTGTTCAGCGCACTAAGCGTCCAACGGAGTTCCAACACAACATGTTCGTTCTGGAGTCGCTGGTCACCAAAGACTTCAAATTGAAGTATCGTCGCAGCGTGCTTGGCATTCTATGGAGCGTTCTGAACCCGCTTCTTATGATGTGCGTTCTCGCTGCCGTGTTCTCATACATGTTCCGATTCAGCATCGAGAACTTTCCGCTGTACCTTATTTTGGGTCAGATCCTATTCGACTTCATGAACCGTTCCACCTCGCAAGCCATGAGTTCCATCATCGAGGCGCAATCGCTCATCAAGAAAGTGCGCATCGAAAAGATGGTCTTCCCGCTTGAGAAAACCATGTTCGAGCTGGTTAATTTCGCCATTTCCCTGGTTGCTGTGGCATGCGTTATGGTGTATTTCCGCGTCGTTCCCAGTATCCATGCACTGTGGGGCGTGCCACTTATCACCCTGCTCGTATTCATCTTCAGCGCTGGCCTTGGCCTTCTGATTTCGGCTTTGTCGGTGTTCTTCCGCGACGTTATGCATCTGTGGGGCGTCGTGCTGACGGCCTGGACCTATGCAACCCCGCTGTTTTACCCCGTCGACCTGCTGTCCGGCACGATGCGTATGCTCATGGAGTGGAACCCCATGTACCACTACGTCACCATGTTCCGCGACTTCATGATGTGGAACACGGTACCCGGCCTTGGAGAACTCGCTCTTGGCGTCGTCATGGCAGTCGCCACCTTCGCCATCGGCTTCGTGGTCTTCCGCAAAAACGAAAACAAGTTCATCCTCTACATCTAGCAACGAGGTAGCACCATGGCACAATCCTTCACCGCCTTTGGAGAAAAAATCGGCGAGCCCATCATTGTGGTCGACGACGTCACCATGACGTTCAACATCGCAAGCGAGCAGCTGAACTCGTTGAAAGAGTACTTCATCAAGCTGATGAAACACGAGCTGTTCTTCAAGGAGTTCCACGCACTCGAGGACATCAACCTCACCATCAACCGAGGCGATGTGTACGGCATCGTCGGCACGAACGGCTCGGGCAAATCCACCCTTCTCAAGCTCATTGCCGGTGTTCTTGAACCTTCTAAGGGCTCCGTCAGCATCGGTGGCACCATCGCCCCGCTCATCGAGCTTGGCGCTGGCTTCGACATGGAGCTCACCGCTCGCGAGAACATCTATCTGAACGGCGCGCTTCTTGGTTACAGCAAGAAATTCATCAACGAGCGCTTTGACGAGATCGTCGACTTCGCTGAAGTCCGCGACTTCTTGGACATGCCCATGAAGAACTATTCCTCGGGCATGGTCGCTCGTGTAGCGTTCTCGGTCGCAACGGCAACTATTCCCGACATCCTTGTCGTTGACGAGGCGCTGTCGGTTGGCGACTTCCTGTTCCAGGAAAAGTGCGAGCGACGCATCAACGAACTGGTCAACACCTACAACACCACGCTCCTTTTCGTTTCGCACAGCATCGATCAGGTCGAACGCGTTTGCCGCAAGGCAGTATGGATCGAAAAGGGTCACATGCGCATGGTCGGCGACGTTAAAGACGTCTGCGAAGCCTACCGTCAGCTCGACCACGAATAGAGGCCATATGGATCGCGCATACTACACGTACAACGACGGCAAAGCGCCCAACGATGCAGCTGCCGACATCGCGGCATCCGAGAATACCCAGACACCCGATGTCAGCGTGATCCTGCCCATTTTCAATACCGAGCGTTATCTTGACCAAGCACTTGACAGCGTAAGCGAGCAGTCGCTTCGCTCCATCGAGATCATCTGCGTCAACGACGGTTCAACCGACGGCTCGCTTGAGATCATGCAGGTTCACGCCGCCCAGGATAGCCGCATCCGCATCATTGACAAGCAAAACGAAGGCTACGGCGCTAGCTGCAACCGAGGTATCTCCGAGGCACGCGGCCGCTACATCGCCATCCTCGAACCCGACGACTGGATCGAGTCGAACATGCTTGCCGACATGATCGCTCTTGCAGACTCGTTCGATCAGGACATCGATATCGTGAAGACGCCTTACTGGCGCATCTGGATGCCCGACACCCCAGAACAAAGGAAGGTCAACTGCAGCTATCGCAGCCGCATCAAGCCTGCTATGCAGCCCTTCACCATTCACGATCCGGGCGTCACGCATTTGCTCACCCATCATCCGTCCATCTGGTCGGCGATCTACCGCGCCGACTTCTTAAAGGAACACGGCATTCGCTTCCTACCCATCCCCGGCGCAGGTTGGGCAGACAACCCCTTCCTATACGAAACGCTGCTGCAAGCAAAAACGATCGCGTACCTCGATCAGCCCTACTACTGCTATCGCGAGGAAACACCCGAGAAATCCGAGACGTTCGCAACCAAGAACACTCTTGTCCCATTTGAGCGTTGGAACGACATCAGGGATGTCCTCGATCGTTTGGGCGAGTCGGACCCCGACATTCTGAAGGCGCTCAACGAGCGCGCCTTCACGTACCTTGGCGGCGTTCTTGACCATGTCGGCATGGACGCTCCCGGCCTTGAACCCATGCTTAAGAAGACGTTCGACCGCATGGACAACCAGCTGGTACTCGACGACGGCAGAATCGCACCCGGCATGAAGCACATCTATGCCACCGTCAAGGGAATCCAACCGCGTACGCAAAGCAAAGCAGCGTATTTCGGCGTTGTGGCTCGCGAGGGCCTTTACAACCTGAAGAACACCGGCCTGGGCATGACGATGGAAACGTTCAAAAGCTTCATCGGGCGCTAACCAACATCCCTCTTAGCAATCACCGGCGCGCTGCGGCGCTTAGGGCATTCGCCGCTCAAAATAAACAACTCCTCGGCTGATTACATCAACCGAGGAGTTTTGCTTTGCGTAAGCAACTCGTATTTCCCGCTGCGCCATGCGAGCATTCTTCAGCGTGGCTAAGCGCTCTTCAGCTCGTTCGCCTTCTTGCCAAAAGCCTTGGCGTTCTTGTACCACAGGTACAGCCACTCACCCACCGGCGCACCGCACGCATCCTTGTACAACGCCCAAATGAACCAGTAGTAGCTGCAAATGGCGATATACGCCACGCAATGGAACAATTCGTCCTTGGTTGGCTCGCGCTGGAAATATTCATGCAGCACATGAACAGCCTCATCGTAGGTGTAATCACTGCAGCAAATGAAAGTTCCCAGGTCGCTAGCGTAATCCGACATGCCTGAGTATTCCCAATCAATAAGGTAGCCCCTGCCGTCTGCAAACAAGATGTTAGGACTGTAAAAGTCGTTGTGGCACAGGCACGGCTTCACATCGTCGGCCTTCACCGCGGCATTCAAGCCATCGATAAGCTCGAAGAGCGTCTTGAAATCGCGGAACGACGAGCGATGGCTGGCATCAAGCTTCTCGATAAGAGCTCGCGTGTTCTCGTGCACGTTGAAGGTCCATTTCGACACCTTGCCGCAGGAATGAAGAGTCCTTGCCATGCGCATTGCTGCAGCAACCTGCACTTCGTTGTGGTAATCAAGCAATTCGCAATCGGTAACGTAACGCGAGATCTTCCAACCCTCATGCCCGTCTTCATACACGAACGTGTCGTCCAGGCCAAGATCGCGGGCAACGTCTTGCGAATACGCCTCACTTTCACGGTTGATGATTTCCTCAGTGCCGGCGCCCGGGTGACGGTACACGTACTCTTCCCCGCGCACCACGAAATGGAACGAAAGATTGGTAAGTCCCCGCTTGATGGGCTTAATTCCCGTGATATCGATGCGTTTGCATTCCATGATGCGGCAAATGTTATCCAAAATGGAAGAATCGACATTGTCCAAGAAGGACGGATCGAAGCCGTTCAGCTCCTCAAGGGAGTCGAACTCATTCAGAACGCCCTTAGGGTACGGGCGCATAACCATGCGCAGCTCGTCGATATGCGCGATGTAGATGTCTTCCCACAGCTTGCCAGCCGTACTGGGTAGGTCATACTCGTCAACCAAAATCGAAGTGAACTTCTTCGAGAACGCACGATCGAAATAAACATGACCGAGCATGGCATACGAATCGCAGCCGCCAACCTCAACCTTGGTGATAACGTCATGTGCACCCGTGGTGATGCAGTATTCGTTGGTTTCGCCCTTGAAGAACTCAGCCGCATAATAGGCCTCGTAAACATAGGGCTCGAACACATTCTCGGTGAAATAGTCATCCGAGGAGCATACGTACGTATTGCCCAACTTCTCCTTAACCAGCATAAGCGTGGAGTTGTTATTGCGCGTAGCGTACTGCTCGTTCACGCGAATGGTCACGCCGAACTCGTCCTCCAGGTAAAAGAACTGCTCCTTGCAATAGCCGACGACAACCGTGATGTCGTTGATGCCCGCTTCTTTGAGCTGGCGGATCTGACGCTCAATCAGAACCTCGCCGCGAACAGTAAGGACTCCCTTCGGGCGCTCGTACGAAATAGGAGCGAAACGGGAGGACATGCCCGCAGCCATGATGATGGCGTTTTCCACCCTGTAAGGCTCGAGCGCTTTCAGGCCCGCCTCGGTAACGTTGTAGTTGTCAAGGCATCCGCTCTCGCGCAGCGTTTTGACGGCGGCATTCACGGTACCAAGCGAAACCCCTACAGCCTCAGCGATTTCGCGCTGGGTGCTTTCGGGCTGCTTGAGCAGCGACGTAAGAATCAAAAACTCTTGTTTAGATAGCATACACGCACCTGTGTCTCGCAAAGCGCGAAGCTAGCTGCAGCTCAGCGCAAAATTGAACATGTAAGCCCACTTGAAGAAGGCAATGTTCAATTTTACCACAGGCTTACATTCTATGAACCGCTCACGCAAAAGCCGCAAGAACAGCGTCAGCGGTGTCGTTCCATGAAGCCACCGCTTCCACCCTGTCGCAGGCTCGCAAACCCATTGCACCAAGCTGGTCTGCACCAAGCGAAATGGCCTCCCTCAAAGCCTGCGCGGTAACCTCGGCAGTTCTATCAGGCATGATGAAGCCGTACTCAGCAGAAGGAATAAGCTCGCGAGCACCGCCAACATCGGGGATGATCGACGGCAACGCGCACGCCGACGCCTCCAAAAGCGAGGTGCAAAAGCCCTCGGAACGCGTAGGAAGGCAGAACAAATTGCTCTGCTGGAACAGAGCGGCCAAATCCATCGGGACGGTATTTCCCAGAAGATGCGCCGTCACAGGACCGCTAGAGGGAAGCTTCGCCGCAATCTCGGATTCTAGCTGCGTGCGCATGGGGCCATCGCCCGCGAAAACAAGACGAATACAACCGCCGGTCGCACCTTCCTGCGCAAGAATCACGCCCGCACGAACGAGGGTATCGGCACCCTTCTCGGGAACAAGCCTGCCACAAAATGCAACCACTACGTCATCGGGAGCAAAACCAAGCTCCGAACGGAAATCGCGCGAAGATGCCCCGCCGCGAAACGCCGGCGCATCAATGGCGTTCTGAATAATGCCCTTCGCGCTGATGCCGAAATGGGTCAGCCACTCGCTGCTCTTCTGCGAAATGCCGTAGAAATCAGGGTTGAATGATTTCGCCCTCGCCGTGATGGCGTGCTCGTACGCCGCCAGCACGGCATCAGCGGCGGGGTTTCCCAAAACCAGATGAGCGGAGCCATGGTCAAGCACAGCGGCTTTCGCCTTCATCTTGCGCGCGAAGCGCAGTGCCTCAAGCGAATGCCCGTAAAAACGCGTGTTCACCAGCACTGCGTCGGGGGCGAACGCCTCGACCTTTGCCACAAGCTCACGGTAACGTGCGTTCCTACTTGGGATAGGCAAACGGCCATTCATCAGGGGGCGGCACGGCAGACGCCAAACATCCACCCCCTCGTCTGTTACTTCATGTTCGGGGGAATCATCGATGCGCGATGTGACGATCTGCACTTGAAACCCTCGCTTCGCAAGCACAGACGAGACGTGGGACGTGAAATTCTCGACCCCGCCGGTGTGGGGCAAATACAAAGCCGACCAGATTGAAATACGTTTAAGCAAGGAAATCCCCCGTTGCGTTAGTTCACTCGATGTGCAAACGCGCGCGAAACATGCAGCGCATGCGTTCGTATTGTATACTCTGCCTTCAGGGAATGCTGTATTCAACTGCAACTTCGCGCATCTGGCCGAAGTTCGCGAACCCATTGCTTCAACAACGAACCATCGGAAGGCAAGCATGCGTGCACTGCTGATCATCCCGGCCTACAACGAGGCCGAGAACATTGAGCGCGTCGTAGACGACCTCATTCAGAATTACCCGAACTACGACTACGTCATAGTCAACGACGGCTCACGCGACGGCACCGCCGACATCTGCCGCGAGCACGGATACCGCTTCCTGGACCTGCCCATTAACTTGGGCCTTGCCGGCGCGTTCCAAGCTGGCACCAAATACACTGTCTCTCATGGCTACGATTGCGCGATCCAGTTCGACGCAGACGGCCAGCACCTTCCAAAATACCTTGACTCTCTCGTTGCCGAGCTTGAGCACAGCGACATTGTCATCGGGTCGCGTTTCGTTACCGAAACCAAGCCAAACACCATGCGCATGTTTGGCAGCAACCTTATCCAGTTCATGATCAAGCTCACCACAGGAAAGACCATCAAAGACCCCACCTCGGGCATGCGCTGTTACAACCGCAAAGCGCTGAAAATCCTTAGCTCGGGCCCAAACCTTGGCCCCGAGCCCGATACCGTCGCTTGGCTTATGCGCAAGCACGGCCTTGAGGTCTCGGAAGTGCAGGTGGAAATGGCCGAGCGCATTGCCGGAGAAAGCTACCTGAACCTGCGTTCATCCGTTGCATACATGACGCGCATGGCTCTCTCAGTTTTGTTCATCCAGTTCTTCCGCTAAGACAACACGACTGACAACGCCTAGGCGCACACAACCCTAGGCTCTTTTCAATCAGTGAACCGCCGTCCCCGATTAATCAAACCCGCAGATAGATAGGTCTCAAGATGTCAATCGCCCTTCGCATCCTTCTTATCGCCGCCGCTTTTGCCATGGCTGCATTTATGCTGCGCAGCATCAAGAAATCGAAAATGCGCATCGAGGACACCATTTCCTGGGCGTTCCTAACGCTGATCATCGTGCTGTTGGCGTTGTTCCCCCAGATCGGCGACTTCCTGGCCAACATCACGGGCATCCAGTCTACGCAGAACTTCATCTTCCTGTTCTTCATTTTCGTGCTGTTCGTGAAAAGCTATCACTCAAGCCGCACGGTTTCTGAGCTGCAGACGAAGGTTCGCGAGCTTTCAGAACAGATCGCGCTCGATCGTTTGGACCATTACGAGCGCACCCACAAGGATTCGCTGTAAGCATCGCTACGAAAGCAGCAACTCCAAAGCCTGTTGGTATTTGACAAGGCGTTCACGATCTTTATCGGTAATCGTATTCAAGCGGCACAAATCGGAGTTGTGGCGCAAGTCGGCCAGCTTCACCTCGCACGCCACCGGATCGCCCTTTATCGCCGCGATGTAGTCCAGGTATGGCACAGACTTGTCGTGGGTAAGCAGGCGAACATGGTTAATGATCTCGGGCGTTATCCCTTCGGCCTTTAGGTCTTCGAAGGTCATCGAACTGTCTTCTACCACGTCATGAAGCCATGCAACCGCCTTTGCCGTATCACCTTCGACTGCGTCTGCAACAGTGCGAGGATGCTCGATGTAGGGCTTACCCGCTTTATCAAGCTGGCCTTCGTGAGCAGCGTGCGCAATGGATTTCGCGAGCTCGCTTTGTGTAATGGGCATTTCATCCCCCCAAGGCATGAGTAGGAGTAGCTCGTGCCCCGCGTCCTCTCTTGTCGTTGATACGTAAAAGCCAACATCAAAAGAAATCGGCTTGAATTTCTATCAAGCAAAAGCACGAGGTCTTACTGCAAGATAAGACCAATTGCTAATCGGATTCTCCGTCAAGGCAGTCTTCGTACCAGATCCTGAAATCCGTAATCTCACTGGTTGTGGCATCGGGGTTCTGCTTAACGAACTCGATGGTAGTTTCTACTTCTTCTTCATCCCGCGCGAATACCCACGTGCAGAGGTCGAACGCATACAAGAATCCGAAGATCAAAATCAGAATGAGACAACCGTACTTCTTTCAGAAAAAAGACGGCATCGGACCACTTCAGAAAACGATCGGCGCGTTTTGCCACAACCCAAAGTAAACCAAGAACGATCAGGAAACCTACGAGTGCGCCGCAAACTCAGTTTCATCGACAAGTGCGATCCCGTAGGACATATTCATCAACATTTTTAAATTTTACTGCCACCATTCACACATTTTTTGCACAACATTTAATAGTTTGCGCCTCCCGCGGGCTATACTAAAACAACTGCAAATCATCTCAATCTAAGATCCCAATAAACGCGACTGCACTTTGCAATCTCGTCTCTATTGGGGAGAAAAGGAGGCAGGTACCATGTCATATCCTAGAAAGCTACTTAATGGCTTAAAACGCGCTGCTGCAGTTTGCGCGGTCGCAGCCTTGACGTTTGGGGTATCAGTGATTACCCCCCCCCAGCCATTGCTGACGAGGTAGTTGGCGCAACGGACCAGTCCACAGCGCCAACGCAAAACGTCAAGACCGCAACAGAGCTCGACAAGAACTTGGAAACGAAGGTCACCCTTTCGTTCCCTGGACAACGTGAGGCTGAGCCTGCTGACGTCGTGTTCGTGCTGGACAAGTCCGGCGCTTCCGCGCAGACGGACATCTTCAAGCAGGCCAAGGCATTCCTTGAGGAAATCAACCAGAAGGCAAAGGCCGACGGCCTCAACATCAAGGTCGGCGTCGTCCTTTTCAACAAGATGGGCAACGTGCAGCTGCCGCTGACTGACGTGGCAACGGGCTATGACGACATCCTGAACGCGATGAACTCGAGCGTGCGTTCGGGCACTAACATGCACGCCGGCCTTCTTGCCGCAAAAAGCATCCTCGACGCGGACACCGCCGTTAAGGCCGAGAACAAGCACGTGATCCTCATCAGCGACGGTGCCACCTATCTCTACTGCAAAGACGGCGACTTCACCAAGCCCTACACCAGGTCGTTCGGCAACGTTGAAGGCGGCAGGAACATGAAGGGCGGCATCTGGGAGTGGCAGTCCCGCGAGTACCACACCGACAACGCCTGGAAGAAGTTCTCCGACGGTAGCAATTTCGTTTTCTCGCAGGCCATGAAAAGCCCCCAGAAACTCGCCGAGTACCTCGCCTACTATCGCGACCAGTACGAGAACTCTGACAAGAACTGGGCGCAATACGACTACGAGTACACCGTCGAGGCAGCCAATAGCGGAACGACTAACCCCATCCCCCTTGACCTTACCGCCCCGTGCAACATCGACGTCGCGTTCTGGAGCACGGACGACACCTTCCAGTCGATGGTCAATGCCGGCTACGACATGAACGTCTATTATAAGAACGCCGCCGACTTCGACGGCCAGGTTTTCTTGCAATACCTCGTCAGGAATTCAAATAACGGCGAACTCAACACCGATTTCGACAAGCTCAAGGCCAAGCTTGTGGACAAGATCGCCGCAGGTTCGACGGTTGAAGATACCATTGGCACTGACTTCGACTTCGTCAACGACCCCGCCAAGATCAGCCTCACCGCTAATGACGAAAAGCTCTCACCTGAGAAGATCGATGCCACGACCTACGGTTTCGGCAAGAACAACGACGGCACGTACCGCTTCACCCTGAAGTACCAGGCTGGGGAAAACGAAAAGCTCATGCTCACGCTGAACGAGGCTGCCGCGCCGAGCAGGCCTGTCGTGCTGGAATACAGCGAGCTTCTGGTGAACAAGCCCACCGAACCCGGCACCCACACCCTCAAGGTCAACGAGAGCGCCGTGCTCCATCCCATTGACGGCAACGGCGTAGCTGGTCAAGCTTACGAGTTCCCCGTCCCCGCTGTCACGTACACGGTAGCTAAGCCCGATCCGGTTGACCCGGTCGATCCTGTCGATCCTGTTGAGCCCACCAATCCAGCCCCACAGCCCAACCCTTCAGACCAACCGGAAGATAAAACTGACAAGACCGAACCGGTAAGCGTTCTGGCGAAAACCGGCGATAACGCATTCGCAATCGGAGCAGCATCCCTGATGGTTGCCGGCGCAAGCGCATTCCTGGCAGCCGTAGCACTGAAGCGCCGACGCGATTAGCGACGACGGGCAACAAGCCCACGCATAATCTCACGCTGCAAGCCTTAGTAAGGCAGCTAAAGACATCGAGGCGAGGTCGCATATGCGGCTTCGCCTCGATTGTTTTCAGGAAAGCACACGCCTGTATACGAAGTCTTCGATTAAAGAATTCACGATATCGGGTGCGTCAGTATTCGAGTTATGACCCGCGCCTTCAATCCACTCAAGCGGAATGCCCGTGTTCTTATGCCATACCCTGTTGTAACGGATGCACGATCCCGCATGATCCTTCGTCCCACAAATCAATAGCGCTGGGCAATCGATCTTGTAGGGCGAATCGGCTTCCACGGCGTCGGCAAGTATCCTGTAGCCATGACCTGCGATTTTCGCGTAACGCTGCTGGTCGCCATCATAAACGAGCATCATATCATGCATCAAAGCGCGCCCGTAGTCCGACGTAGCCACGCCGTTCGAGCCCGCTTTCAAAAGCGACTTCCATGGGTAATGCCGATACACTGGTTCCATCCTCTTCAGCAGCCAAATCTCAATCGAGGTAAGGTAGTGCCTCTGCAACGGAGCCGAATCGACAGACACGAAACCCGCCAGCCTTCCCGGATATCGCTGCATAAAAGCCTGAGCAACGTATCCGCCCATCGACTGACCGACGATCACGGGCTTGGCGACACCTTCGTTTTCAAGGATCTCCCCAAGCCAACGCGCCTTATCGTCCAACGAAAAGTCGAAATCGAACGGCCACGATGCCGCATGGCCCGGCGCATCCCAGACGAATAAGTTGAAGCGCCCACGGAAGAACTCGATCTGCTTGTCGAACAAGCGATGATCAGCCGTTAGCCCGGGAAGGAAAACAAGCGCAACCTCGTCGGCATTCACGACATCCATCCAATAATGGATGGAGCCCATCGCCGTTTCGTAGACCCTTTCCCGCACGACACCACCCTTCCTTAACCCAGCAAGATTTCTCTAAACCTGGCCGCAATCGGCCGCGACGGCGCGCGTCTTCGCAATGAGCTTGCGATAAATGCGCTCGCGGATCCATGGTTCGCTCGAAAGGGTGATGGCATCCTCAAGCGGCACCCAGCGGACCCCAGAGTTCTCATCTTCCTTCACGCGAATCCGCTCGTTCGGATCGGCAACCACCAGATACGTCACGTTCAAATGAAGATGCGAGCCTACGTAGGCACCGCGCTTCTCGTGCCCGTCAACGGTGAGCACCTCAAGCGAGAATATGTCCCCAGGCCCGCACTGCGCGATCTTCCCGCTCGAAACGCCCGTTTCCTCCTGAAGCTCGCGAAGCGCGACGACAGAAAGATCCCGTTCGCCATCGGCGTGCCCGCCAATCCAGCTCCAAGAATCATAAATGCGATGATATACAAGCAGCGTCCGCTCGAACAACGGATCGACCGTCCATGCCGAGCATGTCACATGAGCCAACGAATCGCGATCGAACGCCCTCGGATCATCTTCGAGCCTTTCCATAATTAGCCGACGATCGACAGCCTCCTGCTCGTTAAAGGGCTTGTACTTGCGAATATCATCCAGTAACGACATGTAACCTCGTCCCATCAAAACGATTCAGATGTAGCCTGAAGTCTACATCTGCGCCACCGACAAGGCAAAACACTCGTAACGGCAGATAAATTCAATTTTTTTGATACAATCGAGTCAATTGTATAACAACTGCAATCTCGACCCCTCAGGTCATGTTCGAAGGAGCAAACATGAAAAAATCTGCCCTCTTCATTTCCGCTTTAGCCCTCACCGCAGCGCTTACAGCTTCTTTGGCCGGCTGCCAAGCTCAAAAATCCCCTGAGCAGCTTATCAAAGAAGACCTTTCCGCCCAGTTCGACGAAGTGAAAAACGCCGACTCTGCCGCATGGAGCGAGGAATTCGGAATGGACGACGCCGACTTCGCCGATCTTGGAATTGACTCCGGCACATTCATGGCCGGTTATCTTGACGGTTTCGATTACGAGATCAACGAAGTCATAGTCGACAAGGACAAGGGCACCGCAACCGCTAAAGTCGACGTTACCTGCAAGAAGTTCGACGAAATCTTCGCTGCGTGGTTTGGCGATTACATGGGCAAGGCCATGAGTATGCTTAACGCACCTGAAGAAGAGATCACCAAGCTTGCCGGCGAAACACTGATGAACACCGTGAACAACACCACCGCCAAGACCACCTCTTGCGAGCTTACCTACAAGAAGGACTCCGACGGCAAATGGACTGCCGACGAAAAGATCTTCGAGGCCGAGATTTATCGCGCCATGGGTCTTGAGAGTCTGATGAACGACAGCGCCACCCCCGCTCAAGCCGCGTAAGCACAGCCAACAGCGAATCGGCATGCATAACCAAAGGCTTGGACATTGCGTCCAAGCCTTTTTCGCTTCAGCATAGTGTTGAAAGTGTACCGCGTAAGCTGCACGGTCGGCCCAACGCTGAAAGCGAAAGCGCCCTATCCAAACACCGAATCGAACGCGCGGCAAATGTGTTGGAAACAAGCAACAGCCTGCGCGTTTGATGCGCCCTTGTGCGTTAGCGACACCGCCAGCCAACGTCGCGCGTTGCCCGCCAGGGAATGAACGGCGATTTTGCGACCCGTTGCGGGCCCCCAGCTTTTCTCGGGCCAAAACCCAACACCCAACCCCATGCCGATCATCTCACGTACGACGCTTGGATTGTCGCTTTCAAGGACGACGTTCGGCTGAAAGCCCTCGTTGGCGCACATGTCGGAAACGAAGCGGCCGAAGCCCGCCGCCGAGGGAAGAGAGATGAATCCCAAATGCTCAAGCTCCGACAGCTTGACGGGGTTGCTCTTGAACGACATGGATTCTGGGGCAACCAGCATCACGCGTTCGGAATAGCTTCGATAGCGAGCCGCATTCTCTAGGATTGCTGTGCCGACATCGATATCGACCTCTTCGTCCTCATGCGACATCTGCATAAGCGTGATTCGCGCCGCCGGATTGCGCGCAACCCACCCCTCGAGTGCCTTAGATGCAATGTGCGATCCGGCCTGCAGGCTGATACGTACCTCATGGTCGCGCCCTAAGCGGATGTCGGCAAACGTTTGCTGGATGTCTTCCAGCTCGGCCATCACGGGAATCAGGCGCTCTTGCAGCAGCCTTCCCTCGCCGGTAAGGCGGATGCCCCTGCCCGAGCGCTCGAACAAATCAACGCCAAGCTCGTCTTCCAGATGGGCGATGCTGCGGCTAACCGCAGGCTGGGCCATATGAAGCCGCTGGGCGCTTTTCGTCATATGCTGCGTTTGCGCAACATCAAGAAAGCATGTCATCTGATTGATATCCATGCCTAAATCATAGCAGATTTGTTATCGTTTTCTTGTGAATGCATATTTGTCATGCATTACTCGCTTTCCTATACTCCATGAAGCTTATTAAAGCGGCGCTACCAACACCCCGCCTTGCGTTCTTTGCGACCCGAGATGCTCACCTGCGCTGCATGAGATCAAGGAGACAAGAATGCTGTCACAAGCCCTGGAAGCCGCGATGCTTCTCTGCTTCGGTCTGTCCTGGCCTACCAACGCCTATAAAAACTATCAAGCACGCACAGCCGCCGGCACCAGCTGGCAATTCATCATGCTCATCACCGTCGGCTACTTCGCCGGCATTGCCGCAAAGATTTGTTCTGGACAAATCAACTGGGTTCTGGCCATCTACTTCCTTAACTTGGTCTTCCTTACTGCCAACTGGGCTGTTTACTTCCGCAACCGCAAGCTCGATAAGGAACATATCGCCGAGCAGATGCTCAACAACGACATCCACGAGCGTCTTGCGAAACGCGACTCCCTGAAGACGCTGATCTTCGCAACCGACGGCTCCGAGCCTTCTCTTAACGCCATCAAATATGCAGCTCATTCTATGGACCTGGACAAAGCAACCGATATCGAGGTTCTTGCCGTTGCTGCGCCCGACAACGAAGCAAGCGCGCTGCGCGCCGATAACGCCGTTGTCCATGCCTGCGAGATCATGAAGGGCATTGGCATCGACGCCATCCCGAAAACCCGTATGGGCGATCCCGCCGTCGAAATCGTGAGGGAAGCGCGCGAATCCGACGCGGAACTGGTTATCATGGGTTCGCGCGGCCTGTCCGGCCTGAAGCAGGTCGTCATGGGCAGCGTCAGCCACAAAGTCAGCGAGAACGCCGGCTGCCCGGTTCTCATCGTTCGCTAGCCCTCGCATCGCACAACATCCATCTAACACCTAAAAGCCGGTCGGGCGCACCCTTGCCCGACCGGCTTTTGTCATGGGGACAGAGGCAACATCGCCGTTTCAAGAATGCTAAGACGACCTGACCATTCGATTCTTTCCGCTATGCAGCGACAACCCTGCACTCCTTTCGACCGTTCACCCCAAAACCAAGCCCGTTGAGTCTTCCGGTTGTTTATCAAACGATTAAATCCCCGACAAGAGCCCCGCATCCCCGCACCTTCGCCGATATAATTTCTCGTTGAATTGTGAAGGCAAGGATTGTTCGAGCTTTGTCAAACGGCGGCACTGAACTGCCGGCCGATCGCGTCGGCCAAAAGCGCGCGTTCGACAACCAAGGCTTGCGTCGGCCAAAAGCGCGCAAACCTAAGAGCACGTATGACAAAACACGCACAACCCGCTTGGCATTGCCATGCTTCGCCTTCGACCGGACAATCGAAGAAAAGAGTTTCCAATGGCACATTCTGGCGCTTCTGAAAAGCGCGCCTCATGGTCAAGCAAGTGGGCTTTTGTCTTGGCAGCCGCAGCTACTGCTGTGGGCCTCGGCAACATGTGGCGCTTCCCTTACCTTGCTGCGAAATACGGCGGCGGCACGTTCCTTATCACGTACCTCATCCTGGTTGCGACGTTCGGCTTGTCGCTGCTTCTTCTTGAGTCGGCCCTTGGCCGCACCACGCGCAAATCGGCTATCGGCGCGTACTCTCATTTCGGCAAGAAATTCCTTTGGATCGGCGTTCTGGTTTCGCTCGTTCCGTTCATCATCACTCCGTACTACTGCATCATCGGGGGTTGGGTGACCAAATACGCAGTCGCCTACCTTACCGCCGGTCCTGCCGCATTGGCAGACGGCGGCACGTTCTTCAGCGCTTTCATGACCAGCAACGTCGAATCCTACATCTGGATGGGCATCTTCATGGCACTTGCGTTCTGCGTCGTGGGCTTTGGCGTCGAAAAAGGCATCGAACGCGTCAACAGCGTCCTCATGCCTGCGCTTATCGTCATGGCGCTGGGCATCGCCATCTTCGTCCTCACACTGCCGGGCGCCCTTGAGGGTGCGGCTTATTACTTGGTCCCCGATTTCAGCAAGTTCTCGGCTGAGCTGGTGATCAACGCGCTTGGCCAGATGTTTTACTCCCTGTCGCTGGCAATGGGTATTACCATCACGTACGGATCGTACATGCGCAAGCAGGACAGCCTGACCACCTCCGTTACCCAGATCGCTGGTTTCGACTTCGGCGTCTCCTTCCTTGCCGGTCTGGCTATCGTGCCGGCTGCCTTCGTGGCAATGGGCTCCGCCGAGGCGGTTGCCACGAAGTCGGGCCCCTCTTTGATGTTCATCACCCTGCCTCAGGTGTTCAACACGCTTGACACCACCGTGGCAACCATCGTCGGCTTCGTCTTCTTCCTGCTGGTTTTCTTTGCAGCTCTGACTAGCGCAATCGGCCTGACTGAGGCATGCGTTTCCATCGTCCAGGACGGCATGCATTGGCCCCGCCGCCAGGCCTTCGTTGCAGTCGTTGCCGTCATCGTCGTTCTCGGGATCTTCGTTAACGCAGGCTACAACGTGCTTTCCGGCATACAACCGCTTGGCGAGGGCTCTTCGCTGCTCGACTTCTTCGACTTCGTTTCCAATTCGGTCATCATGCCGATCGTCGAGATCTTGACCTGTATCATGTTCGGTTGGCTGGTCAAGGAGAACATTCTTGCACGCGAGATCAAAGAGTCCAGCGCATTCAAGCTCGAGAAGGCTTGGACCATCATGATCAAGTTCATCGCACCGGTTCTGATCGCCATCATTCTCATCTGGAACGTGCTTCCTTATCTTGGTTTCTAACACAACAAACTCCAAGGTCTGTAAAATCCAAAACAACTTTCAGGCTGTTTTAAGAGTCGCGAATTAGAATGCGAAATGTCCGATAAAGGAGGGGCTTCGGCAACCAAACGCCACCCCGACCCAAGTTCACTCAAAGCATCGAACCGATCAGCCAATACGTGCACCGCCGTTTTAACAGCAAAGAACGCAGCTGGTGCTACTGAAGCGCCCGAGCCGACCCCCAACCGGCCGGGCGCTTATGATTTCCAGTCCCCTCAAGGTTATCGCACGTGTTCAACGTCGCCTGATCACGCGTTTCATTCACGCTTGATGCCTCATCGCCAATGCCCACGCACAGTTCGCTCGCGCTTGCGCTCGAATGTCAATTGCCCCGGACGCTTCTCAATTTCAGTCGCGCTCAACCGCGGGTCCTATCAAGCGACTCCTTCTCGTTCTGCATTCAATCGCCAACCCTTCGGGGCGCCCCCCCTAAAAGCTTTTGCGTCATTTCCTACACTTGCCTTCATTCGGCCTTCCACCCACGCCAACCGCAAAGGCGATAGAATAAGCGAATAACCAAACGAAAGGACCACCCATGATCATCACCACTGCAGATGTCGTTCCCGGTCAGGCCGTTCAGATTCTTGGTCTGGTGCGCGGCAACATCGTCACCTCCAAAAACATCGGACGCGACATCATGGCCAGCGCAAAAACCTTGGTTGGCGGCGAGATCAAGTCCTACACAATGATGACCAACGAGGCGCGCCAAATCGCCGAAGACCGCATGATCGAGCAAGCCGCAGCACTCGGAGCCGACGCCATCGTCGCTATGCGCTTCTCTGAAAGCGCAATCGTGCAAGGAACCATCGAGATGCTCGCTTACGGCACAGCGGTGAAGTTCATCTAACAACGCCGTTTCTTTCGACAACCGACTTCCCTTATCGCTGGCAACTAGCGCGCATTTTCGAAATCGGCTGCCTAAGCCACCATTCAACCCGATTCGAAAGAAGTCCCATGGCCTCCGAGTTCTTCTCGCTTGCGATAATCTCGCTTGTCGCATTCGCAGCACCCGTCATAGCACAGGTCATCCCTCATAAGCCTGTCCCAGAAACCGTTTTGCTTTTGGTCTTCGGAGCGGTACTGGGTCCCAGCTGCGTCGGCGTCATCGAGTTATCCGAATCGATAACGCTTCTTTCGGAGCTCGGCCTGGCATTCCTGTTTCTTCTAGCTGGCTACGAAATCGAACCGAAGAAGCTATCAGGAACAGAAGGGAAGAAAGGGCTAAGAACCTGGCTGTTAACACTCGCATTCGCGGTCTGTCTGGTTCACCTTCACCCGAATATCGCAATTGGCGGAATCGACGCCGTCCCCATGGCTATACTCCTGTCTACAACCGCATTGGGAACCCTGATGCCCATCCTTCGCGAGCGTGGTCTTATGGGCACGAAAGTAGGCGATGCGGTTATCGCGTACGGCACATGGGGCGAGCTTGGTCCAATTCTTGCTATGGCTATCTTGCTCTCAACGAGAAAGGGCTGGCAGACTGCTCTTATCCTGACGCTTTTCGCGACGTTGTGTTTAGCTGTCGCGCTCGTTCCCGCCGCTGCACGCAAGAAAGGCAGCACTCTCTACCGTTTCCTGGAGGCAAAAGCCGACACAACCTCACAGACGCTTCTGCGAGGCACCATCATGATCCTGGTTGCGCTCGTGACTTTCTCCGCCATTTTCGACATCGACATCGTCCTTGGCGCCTTTGCAGCTGGCTTCATACTAAGATTCATCAGGCCCGAGGGGAACCTATCCCTTGAAGCAAAGCTTGACGGCATCGGTTTTGGGTTCTTAATCCCCCTGTTCTTCATTGTGTCAGGCTGCAAGATAGATCTAAGCGCGATTGCAGCCGATCCGGCAACGCTTATCCGCTTTATCGTATTGTTGATGGGAATCAGGGCGGTTCCTGTTGCCATTTCACTTGCACTTGGCAAAACGCGAAAGAAATACTCCGTTCACGAGCGTGCTTCGATAGCCCTTTACTGCACGACGGCACTGCCAATCATCGTCGCAGTAACCTCGCTTGCAGTGAAAAACGGCACTATGGATGCGCAGACCGCATCCATCATGGTTGCAGCTGGCGCCGTGACCGTATACCTAATGCCGCTGCTTGCGCAAATCGTTTACGGAATCACCGACCGGCACCCCGTCGATGCAGTCAAAGAAATCGCAAACGCGCCAAAGAGCACGATTAACATCATTAAAGAGCATGCGCATTCGTCCCATACGTACGAGGAAACCGATTATCGCACTATCTACCTACCCAAGAAGCGTTACGACGTTTATACGCGATCTGATGACGCTTCAGAAGATTCCAACTAAGGCATACTGCGACAAAATCTAGAAATCGAAGTAAACTAAAGAGCAACTATCTAGAAGCAACATGCCCACCACTCGCATGAGAGGCGGGCTTTCTCATCATTTGCTGCCGAAAAGGCTTCTCGACATGCCGTTCGCGTGCCAACTTGCCGGGACCTCAAAACAGAAGCGCAAGCCACCCTCACCCCCGAGTCCGACAAACAAGAGGAGATCTCGCACACGCAACGCGAAATCAATCGACGCAAAGCTGAAATAGCAAAGCCATAACAGCGAATACCTAGATAGGAATCCGGCTAAAATAAGTCGAAACACCGTAAAAGCAAAAGCCCCCGGGGCGAGACCCGGGGGCAAGAATAAGGGCCGCCCGAAGGCGGCCCTTACGGCGCAAAGAAGCGC
>ERZ1034768.41-NODE-41-length-49762-cov-24.306516_pt1 | contig 49762 bp, 65 predicted proteins | sample MGYA00520691_ERZ1034768 | MGnify/ENA primary metagenome ERZ1034768 (study PRJEB33766, sample SAMN09781704) | gut metagenome | biome: gut microbiome | host: Homo sapiens | place: Madagascar | study: EMG produced TPA metagenomics assembly of the PRJNA485056 data set...
TCTCCAAACACCTTTGCACGTCCAGACACCTGTGCATTTTCATACACCCTTGCATTTCCAAACACATCTGCATTTCTAGACACCCTTGCATATCCAGTTACCAACACATTTCCAGACACTTCTGCATTTCCAGACACTTCTGCATTTCCAGACACCCTTGCACATCCATACACATCTGCTTTTCCACGTACCTTTGCATCTCCAGACACCTGTGCATTTCCAAACACCCTTGCATCTCCATATACCCATGCGTTTCCGTAATGTTCTAGATTTTCTTCTTTCTCTACAAAGCCACCTAACTCTCCTTTTTCTACGTCTCCAAACTCTACAAGGGCTTTAATTCTAAATAGCTTAATTCCTAAAAAAGTAGTAATAAATTCTGTTGTTAATTCAAATTTTTTCATTTCTTTGATCTCCTTTTCTTCTACTTCGTTTTGTTTTCTCTGACAATAATCCGAGATATAGCCACCGCTTGGTCAAAACTCATTCTTGCTTTTATAAGTTCACTTCGAATTTCATTTTTGTCTATATCAAAAAAAATAAGATTTCCATTGTCATTTTTAACAACAACTAGATCAGGACACACACCCTCTATTCTCCAAGAATATCCTTTAGCTAATTCAAGCTTCTCAACTTCTTCGTACGTCAAAATAGCCCCCATCTATCACTCCTTTTCTTCAATCGTTCCTAGATTACCTGACTGTAACTTTTTCAAAACCTCTGGAATATTCATCTTTTCAATAGTGTCTTTTGCAAGATTCTCTTTTAGTTTCTGTTCTAATGATTTAACAATATCAACTTCTACTTCGTGTTTTGCTCTCTGAATCATGTTACCGATCTTATCATCAAGCTCTCTTTTTAGATATTTTGTTGTAAGTAGATCTGCTGCTGAATACCGATTACTTCCCCAGTCTTGATAATTTCCATCTTTATCATATCTTTTCTGTATAATGAAACTTTCAAATTGCATTCCTACATATTCTGATAACGAATGATATGTGATTTTGTCACTCCAATCACTTGATTTTTCAGGAATCTGAATATTATTAATCTTTTCAGAGCATACATTTTCGATAAATTTATTGATTGCTTTATTGATTGTCTCTTCTGATTCTTTAACTTTCTCTGCAATCTTTGCATCAACCATCTTTACTGCTTCATGTGTTGCTTTCTGAAGAAGGGCATCTTCCACGCCTTCAACAATTCTCTCTTTTAATTCATCGTCAATTGAATAGGAATCCTCTTCCATCCAATCAAGTTCTACTTCAATATTAAATTTTGCCATTTTATTATCTCCTTCTTAAAATTATTTCTACGCCAAACAGCTTGAAGCTGCACCCATTTATGAACTACGGCTTTTATTTATTTACTTAACAACAATCTTTGATTTTTTAGGTTTCTTATATTTATTTTTATAGGTGCAGCTGCAAACTGTCTGACGATTCTTTTTTAAATGTATTTTGTTTTCCAGTATCCGGAAGAAGCTGTGCATCTGATCCATACAGTTCTTTTTTGTTTCTTCCTAGCTTTCCTTGCTGACATATCAGCTAATTCCTTTTTTGCTCTCATATTTTTCCTTGCATCTTTAGCTGACTCGGATACACCATATTCTTTTTCAAATAACCTGATGCTACATTCTGATACATTGTATTTTGCTGATGTTTCTGCAAGCGTATGACCTGACATTCTGTATGTGATGATTTCAACCTTGTCAGAAATATCAAACCTTGAAATCCTGTTTCTTACCGGAAGTTTCTTTTTCCAGTTAAGGATTGTCGTTTCTGTTACGCCGTATTTTTTAGCAGTCTCTTTTAGAGTTAATTCTCCACTGGAAAATTTGTTCACAGCTTCTTGACGTTGCTCGTTTGTAAACCTTTTCCCCACTTTTACACCTCACCTTCCAATATTTTTTTGATCATCTCATTGTTTCTCTGTTCGTATATATGGTCCCTGACGCTTTCCTCAGGAAACTGCACACTATATGAACATTCTTTTATTCGACTTGAAATTCGTTCATTGTACTGAACTTCATTCTCTGTATAATTGCTTGTATAAATCGTTACCAGTTTGTTTATGTACCTATAATTAACGATCTGATAAAATTTATCATTAATCCAAGCACTGTTTTTTTCTGCTCCGAAATCATCTATGATCAAAATTTCTACATCTTTCAGATCAGACAATAAATCTCTTTCACTTATTTTGCTGTCTTGGTCCCATGTTTTTTTGATCTGTTCTATGATCTCACTTGATGTTGCAAATTTTACTCTGTGACCATCAGACAAAAACTGATTTGCCATGCTTGCAGCCATTCTTGTTTTTCCAGAACCTTTTGTTTTTGAGTAGATGTACAATCCAACTCCCTTTTCTTGAAACGTCTGGAAGTTATCAATGTAATTTTTGATAATCTTACAAGCAATCCTGACCAATTTCTTATTTTTTTCTTCCTTATAACAAGCAATATTAAAATCAGCTAATTTTAAGTTTCTAAATGGTTCAGGTACATTTGCAAATTTCAATCTATTGTGATTGATCTGTTCTTGTCTGCATTTGCACTCCCTAAACACTGTTTCTCCGTCTTTTTCAACAGGAATCCAACCAGTACCATTGCATAGCGGACACACATCAGAATCCTTTGAAATCTGTGTCGGCTGCCCCGAGTTCGATTGCTTTTTCAGCGAATGAAGATTTTCCATGATCTTCTCCATTCCTTCCATTTTTATCACCCTTCCTGTTTGCGTAATTTCCGTCTAAGATTTTCGCTAAATTTGTGTCGTTGCATATCCAATCAAAGTTTGCACACCAATTTCTATTGTTTTTTCCTTTAAGAAAATCAGATTCTTCCACCATTTCAAATGCCTTTTCAAAATCTTCATATGTATAACCGGCGTTAAATCTTGCTCTGATCGTGTCTTTTCTTCTCTTGGACAATCTAGTAACCCTTGAATACGATTTACAAATTTCATTGTATTTATCAACGATTCTTGCGTAATCAATTCGTTCTCTTGCCGTTTCTTTCTTCGGCTTATATTCTTCAACATCTGCTTTTTCTTCTTTTGATTTGTATTCCGTATTTGATGATTGACACACATAGTTTTGAACATCAATCATATAGACAGCTCCTGCACTTAACATTTCAATCAGCCCTAACTTCACAAGATGTTTCAATGCTTCTTTTACCACTTCAACACAATGCCCTGTTAAAGTCGCAATCATGTCTACATTGTATGGAATCATGCCATTTAATGCCAATCTTTCACTCTTCTTTAAGCTGATAAGATACATTTTCATAAGAATATTAGAATACAAATATCCGTTTTCCTGAGATTCTAAGATTTTAAATTCTTCTGTGTCTAAAAAATCTTTCAATCTCAGATAATAATATTTTTTATCAGACATAAGATTACCTCTATTTAATTTTCATTTGATTTTAGGTGGGCTGACGTGCCCGTGTATCATTTGTAGAAATGCTATTCAGAAAGTAGTTCTTCGATTTTTTCTGCTGCCTTTTCTGGCCTGCAAAATAAAAACTCTACTCCATATTTTTTATTCATTGTGTTCATGATCTGCTTTAATTGAGACGGCTTGCATGGTTCCTTTGGTGGCTTTACTCCTTTATTCTCGCAACGTCTCTTGTTTACAAAATAACGTTTCCAACCACTCTCATTCTTCCATCTTCCAAACGTATCAACGCTAGTAACACCGTCTTTATTCTCAACGAGAATATACAGCTTAATACCATTATTACTCGCCAAAAAACAAGAATCTGAAAATCTCTTATGTGACTTCGTTAAACACTGATACAATTCTTGACAATCTTTTTTTGTATCAACAGATTTATCAATGCAGCCGATCAAGTCCATTTTTTTTAGCCTGTCCCCACGTCTTTCGATAACTTCCTGAATTTCTGGTGTTATCTCTATGTAATCTCCTACTGGACATGGAATATCAACAAGCTTATGACCGTGATCTTTTAACATGTTGTGTTTCAGATTATGTTTTCCTGCTTTTTGCGCTTTGTCTACTCCAATAATCATGTATCATTCGTCCTTTCTACCTATATTTTACCATCATTCATCATCGAATCTTTTGTGATACTGTGATACATCACCACTTTTTATTAGATAAAATACAGATTCCATTCATTATCTTTTTAATTCTTTTTTCTGTCTCAACATTTTTAATATAAATCTTAAGTGTTAAAACAAAAATCACTATAGGAATCATTCCATACAATCCAATTCCTAACCAAACTAACCAAAACATATTATTTCCTTTCTCTAAACTGTTCTACTCTATGCAATTCCATCTCAACTCTATTCTTCTCATATCCATTGCATCACCGGACTTATCCACACATTGCTATTCCCTAACTGCTCTATACCTTTCCTTATCATCACACCTCAAAGCGTATCTCTGCTTTTCCGCAGCGCAGCTACTCTTAGCTTCTCCTCGCCTTTCCCTTTCCAAACCAAACCTTTCCTCGCTATTCCGTTTCATATCCTGTCTTTTCTTTTCCAACACTGATCAAAACGGTATGTAGTTTAGATTTACACATAATGATCTTTTAGCAATGTTAACTACAATGTCATTTCCCGTGATCTCTTTTGTTTGATTTAGAATCATTTGTTCATCGGCTGCTGCATCACTTAAGTGACAAATCGTTACTGTTTTTAATGCATCTGTCATATTCTGCTTCAAAACCTTTTCTTTGAATGTTTCAAAAGATAAATGTCCTTTGAGTCGATGTTCAAAGTTTGCCGCCGATTTATCAACAAATTCTTCACAGTAATTAACTTCACATAGAAGATGATTGATTTTTGCCGATCTAAAAGATAGTGTAGGGTATTCAAAATCCGTCATGTATACCAGACTTCCCATGTCCTTGTGCTGTATAAAATATCCAAAGTTTGGACACGGTATGATTTCCCCTGTATCTTTATCTTTTGTTGTGTGTGGTAGATAGAATGGAATCACTTTGAAACTTCCGCACTCAAACGGCTTTCTTTCTTTTTTTTCTATCATTCCAATCCCAAGATCAAAATGTTTTACTGTCTCATTATTGCTGTATATTTCTATTCCATTCTTAGTAAGATTTTTATATGATTTTGCATGATCTCCGTGGATATGAGTCAATAAACACCCTGCCACATCTGATATCCTATAATTAATTTCCCTTAGAATGTCTTTAAATTTGCATCCACAGTCGAGTAATAAAATTTCTCCATCTCCACTCATTAATGCATAGCAATTGCCATACTGACTTCCTGTGTTAATTACTTTTAGCCACATTGACATTTTTGAATATTTCCTTTCTTAAGTCCACTGGATTTCTTCTTGCGTGATAAAGTCTCTTAGAAGCCTGTATATCCTTTGCTGCCTTGTCGCATCTAAACTCTTTACAGATCATCGGTCTGACTTCGTAAATTGTACAAATCTTTCTGACATCGTCTCTAAATGGACATGTCATATCCACAAATTTACCTACGATTGGTGGTTTATGCACATTTTCTTTGATATTGTGTTCTTTCACATATCTTTTGATCCTGTTAACTTCTCCAAGTGATAACGGAAGAAGGTTGGCGCAGCACTTACCGCACTGCGAACACTCTCCGTTTTTTGTGTAATCTGTTACTGTTGCTAAATCGTCTTTCATTTCTTCAAGAGTACCAACCATTTTCCACCTCTACATATCAAATTTGATGTTTTCCCACTTTTTGTAAGCGTCCATGTACAACTCTCTCTTGTCTCCGTTGAATGTCATTTCATAGTACATTCCGTCTAATAACGTTGTACTCAGTAACGCTTTATGATTCTGTAATGTCTTAGCATACAAGACAACGTATACATCGTTGATCGTAAGATGTTTCTGATCTGTCTTATCAATATGATCATTCACATAATCTGCAATCTTGGCTTTGCATACCGCTAAAAATTCTCTGCTTTCCATTTTCTTCTCCTTTATTCGTTATATGGTTCATATGTTTTTTTGAAAATATCAGGTTTACATGGATAGAACTCACCATTAACACCCTTAATTATGTAGTCTCCGTCTGATACAGTCATAACACCTTCAAGAGTTTTAATCGCGAGAAAGTCAACCATTGAAAGTTTTCCTTCTTCTAAATTACTTGCATCCATGCTTTCAAAATGCAATTTATCAAGTTGTTCTTTCATAAATGCTTTTACTTCTTCGATGTTATTTCCATTCCATTTAACAGCTTCTACCACAACAGGTTTCTTTACATATTTACTCATATATCAACTCCTAATCTACAAACATCCAATCTTCTGCTAACATATCAGCCTGTGATGCTAACCACCCCATCTGTACACCAGATGTTCCCACAAATGCCACTGCTTTATTTCCAATGGCTTCATGATCGCAATTAACAATTGTTTTGTCTGCTGCCTTATATGAAATTCCTGTTGCTAACTGGATATACTGATTCTTTCCGTTCCATCCTTTTCTTTTGACTTTAAGTCCACGTTTCACGTACTTAATCGCATCTCCGAATCCAAATGTGGCTTCTCCACCTAAAACTGGACAATTTGTTTCATCTGCGATTAGCCATTCATCAGACAAAATGTTAGAAAGTGTATATTCAACTCTCTGTGTCTCTCTAATGTCTAATAAATCTCCTTGCCCTTTATCGCTGTCTTTCGGTCTGCACTGCATCATGATAGTTTCTTTTTCTGCATCCCAGTACCAGAAACCGCCCCATGATGGAAGTTTGACTTTTGCCCCTGCTTTCATTGCTTCAAATGCCCATGCAAATGACATGCCAATTTCTTCTACAACGAACTGTACTGTGTAATCATCTTTATGTACGATTCCATGTTCTCCATCTGTGATAGATGCAATAAGTTCTCCATCTTTTGTAATATTTACTTCTTCAATTTTTTTACCATTAATTACCATGTTTGTTATTCTCCTTTATAAATTCTTTGTATTGTTTTGTATATTCATATGAATCTTTAAAGATATTACAAATACCGCTATACATTTTTGGTTCAAATTGCTTGATTACATTAAGCTCATTCTGATAATCTCTGCCAAATGGACATCCACAACAGCCTGTCCTCTTTAATCCATATCGTTCATAACAATCTGAATGTCTAATATTGAAATGTGTACAATACTCTGCTTTGTCGCTATCCAAATACCAAAATATCGGTCTATACTGATCACACTGTCCAACTTTTTCGTCAAAGCAACTTTTATACCTTGATGCTCTTACTCCACCTTCGGCTTTCCGAACACCTACAATGCTTAGATCGTATCCGTTATCTTTTATTGTTTTATGAGATACGTCTTTCTTTGCATAATTGCAGCACTTTCCAGAAATCTGGAACTGCGGTGGATTCTGGACTATAAATTCTTTCAAAAATCTGTTGTAATTAATGTTAAAACTACTCAATCTTTTACCATTATTTAATGTTCCGTGTGAATCACACCACCACATAAGAGCAGATTTGCACTTCGGATACTTATTGTATAAATCATCAAATGATTCATCTTCCCATTGGAATCCGTGGCTTTGCAATCTATACATCATTTCACTAACATACTTAGACATAAATGGCTGTCCATGAATCTTGCATGACAATGGAATTGCCTTGATTGCTTTCTTTCGGATAATCTCAATACCATATTTGTTTTCAAGGTATTTTAGGTGATCTTTTGTCGCCTGATATTCTAAGCCAGTGTCAAACCACACGTAATCAACCTTGTTATGTATGTCACATTTCCAGATAATGTCTAACATTACATCACTATCAGCTCCGCCAGAAATTGAACACAAAATCTTTTTATAATCGGTTCTGTTTATAATTGACCATGCCCGAATCATGTTGTCACAGATTGTCTTGTTTGTAGGACATGTGTCTAATAATTCATCAATATTCTTAGGTTTCTTAACCAAATGTACTTCCTCACGAAAAATTTATTTCGTTTCTCGCGAGGTAAAGCCATACTCGGTGAGTGTCTTTTTACACCACTATCACATTCCTTTTTCGATACAATCTAACCAACGATCCGTTGAATTATATCTTCGTGGAAACCTTTATATTCTAAAGGTAATCAGCACAGATGGTTGAAGCCTAACCAATCGGCAGCACAGCGTCTCCGATGTATTTCATTTCTAAGATTTTGCAATCTTTCATCGGATGATCTGGATTCTCATTGTTGTAATCCTGAACAAACATGTCGAGCCAAAAATCTGAATATTCATTTTCTTCTTTTGAGTTCAATACCGCATATCTGTATGCAGTTTTATAGTTTCCTTTTGCCGTAAAATATGCTAGTTTGATTTCATATGTTGGCAATTCTATTTTGGTTTTGATAAAGTTTTTTGGGTGTGTATCACGTAATTTAGATCGTAATTCTTCATCAAAAATTTCAACTGTATCAATTCCTGTTCTGATACCACATTCATCAAAAAATCGGTTAGGATGCACTGCTTTTCACCACCTTCCTATTATCAAGCTTACTGCTACCAGAAGAATAATCTTTTATTCATCTTCCTGAACCATAAAGTCCGGCAGATCAGCTTCTGTTACTTCTTCTGCAATATCATCTGCACTTTTGACTTCTTCTGCAACTTCTTCTGTATCCTGAACATCATCAACAATAAACTCTTCCTGATTAGAACCCGTCTCTACATCTTCTCTTACGTCAGCTTCAATCACTGATTCTTTTGGAATTTCTTCTGTTCTTTCATCTGCTTCCTGAACAAATGCATCCCCATGAGTATTGATGATCTGTTTTAATGCACGATTTATGACTGTTTTCATTGCCATCTGGTCTGTGAACTTAGCATGTACTCCTGAACCTTCTTTGTATCCATATCCCTGTTTCCAAGCTTGTTTAATCTGATTAATGTTCATTACTTCTAAGATTTTTTCTCCATCATTCATCGTGAGAACCACATAAGCACCGGCAATCTTGTCGTTGTTAATATTGCTAAAGTCCTGTGTATGTACTTTTAAAACTTTTTCTCCGTCTATAATTGCATACTCAAAGTGATCTCCTTCATAAATAATTTCAGGACTAATTTTTTTCAGTCCGTATCTCCTTGCAATTGCAACGTTTCCAAAGTACATTCTTTGAAACGTACATTGATTTCCATACACATTAAAGTATCCCTGTTTATTCTGTACATATAATCCAAGAGTTACCATATCCATTAAAGAGTTTGCAATACTTTCTCTAGTACAAGATTCTAAAGCCGGCTTACCATTTTTATCTTTAGTTCCTTTTAATACCAGATACGCCCCTGTCAGTGCATTCATTACATTGTAACCTTTAGGAATAGTCATTCCATATTTTTGTTTTTCCTCAATCTGTGCTGCTAATGCATCAATAAATGCATTATTAACAACTGATGCTGCCTGAGTTTTTCCCTGTTCCTGAATTTCTGTTTTTGTTGCCATTTTTACCAACCTTTCTATGTAAAATTTAATTGTTGCTTTCTAATTTTCTAAGTAATTCCTTAATTACATCTACATCTTCTTTTGTGTGTTCCTTGTTTCCTTTAAGCTTTTCAGCACTTTCTAAAATTTCTAAAATTTCTTTTTTGCTAAATACATCTCTAATAAAAAGAGCATTTAAAATTAGCAAAAGGTCTACTGCAACCTTATATTTAGGCCCTGCAACTTCAACTACCATATCTTCTGATTTAATCATTTTGTTTTTCCTTTCCATATACATCAACTAATATATCAATTAATACTTCAACTAATTTTCAATACATCAATTAATCTTCCTTGTTACCGCCAATTACTTTTCCTCTTTTATCAAGTTTCTCCCACACAAAACGACCTTTTCCGCTGTTGTGCCACTGACCGATTCCGTTTAATTTTCCGTAATCAAGCCACATTTCCACGTTGTCCATGAGATCGTTAACCATTGACATTACTGTAAATTCAATAACTGTACCTTCTGGACAGCTATCACTATTTGCAAGTGCAACTCTTTCTCCCTGTGGTGTCTGCGCTCTTAATGGTCTCTGGCAGTTTCCCATTTCTTTTCCTTCTGGAATCTGCAACAGAATCTTTCGTTCATTGACGAAAATCAGATTGTCAATCTTTGTTTTGTATGCTGCAAGTTTCTTGACATAGTTGAACGCTTTTGCTGCGTTCTTGAAAAATCCTTTGATCTGGTAATCATAGATAAATGGATTACCATTTTCATCTTTAGGAAATACAGTCTTTCCTTTTTCAATAACACCTTCAACACCAATTGCTTCAATTTCTTCTTTTTTACTGATCGCATCAGGCGCCTTGCTTGCAATGTACTCTGCATGTAATTCCTTATCATTACTTGCTGTTCCTAAAATTTCCTCAATAAATGTTAACCTTACTTTCATTTCTTTCATTGTTTCTTCTCCTTCTTTAATGTGTTTTATTTTGTGCTATGCTCTTATGTTCTAAACGTTCTGAACGTAGCTATTCCATCACAACGCTGTACTTATCTTCACTGAACTTTTCCTCATCCTTTCAATTCAAATCTAATCACATCTAAACTATTCCGTTTCGCAGCATCTCGAATCTCTTCCGTTCCCTTTCGATTCATTTCCATACCATGCAGTTCCATGTCGTATCTACTCATTTCAGAACCATGCTGTTCCAATTCCTTTCAAGTCAAAACCCTTCTTCACTATTCCTTTTCTCTTCGGAACCAAGCCAATCCAATCAATTCCCCGCCATTCCAATTCTCTTCATATCTTAACTTTTCCTTTGCTTTGCTTAGGAAGTCAATTATCACATCATAGTTTTGACACTTCTAAATCGTTGTCACTTCTGATCAGTAATATTAATTGCTGTTCAAACTCCGGAATCCTGTCAGAATCAAGGCTTTCTGCATCGTCAATAAAGATTGGCAGTCTCACATCGTTCATCTTCTGGAATCCGCTTACCATATCAGCTTCACACAGAATCTTGTCTCCATGATTCAGCCCGTCCATATAATTAATCCCATGACACATGATCTTACACGTTTCCACTGGATTTCCTTCAATGGTATAATCCAAGAACTGGAAATTAAGATGCTTGAAATATGGATTGATTTTTTCTGCGATACACTCATTCTTCCTGAGTGAAAACTCTAATAATTCATCAATCTGTCTTTCCAGATCAGCTCCAATCTGTGAAAACGCCTTTAAATCTTCTTCCAGACTGTCGATTCTCTTTTCTTTATCTTTTTTTGCATTTTCCAAACTATGTAACTCAGCTTCAAGTTTCGCGATCTCAGAAAAATATTGTTGTTTTTCTTCTGAAAGCTGTTTTCTTTTTTCTTTACCGCTGTTCAGCAATCCAATCTTGCTTTCAAGATTTTCAATACTCTTTAAGACTTTGACATATTCTTCATTTGAAGACATATCAACTTCTTCTGGCAGATCAGCTAATTTTGCATTGATTGACTCAATTTCTTTTTCATAATCATAAATTGCTTGCTTATTTTTTGAGATTTCTTCTTCAATCAGCTTCTTATCTTCTTTAAAATAATCAACTTTTTGTTTGCACATATTACCATCTTCCGTGATTCTTTTAAGCTTTTCGGCTTTTCCAGATTTCCACACCTCTTCTTTTTCTTTTTCTTTCAAGAGTCTTGTTTTTTTATTTTCCTCAAATTCAGCTTTTAACTGGTCAATCTTATCTTCTGGAAGTCGCTGACCACACGTTGGGCAGATTGTTGCATCATCATCGAATACCTCTTTTTCAATCTCTGATGATTGATTATCTTGATATTCTTCTTTGAATGTTTTTTTATAATTCTCTCTAGCATTGTTCAGATATTCTTCCCACTTTTTTATCTGCTTTTTATCGTTAGAAAGTTTAAATTCATCCTGTTCCAAAAGATCACGTTTATGTTGAAGATTAAATTCTAATTTATCTTCATCAAACCGTAATTTAAAACGTTTTTCCGTCAGTTCTTTGTTTGCTTCATTGTAGATTTCATCTTTCTGACGTTTTAGTTTGGTCAGTTCATCCGATGTTGTCTCATATGCTGCAAATGAGTTTGCAAGTGTTTCTTCCTGTTCTTCTACTTTATTAAGTTGGATTCTTGCTTCGTTTAATTTCTTTTCGATCTCTGTTTTGTTTCCAGAATCAACCTCACGATTTCTTTCATATGAAATCTTTGTGTTCTGTTCGTCAATCTTCTTTTCGTTCATGTTCAGCTCTTTTATAAGCTTTTTCAAGATTTCATCCGCTGTATGATTCTCAATCATTTTGTATACATTTTCATACTGTGGATTTTCTTCGATGAACTGTCTTAGATCGAAACCTGACATTTTTTCGAGAATCTTCCTTGCATTTGTCGTATTCTTCCTCAGGGCATTTAAAAATACAGTTGGATTACTACAAATAAGTAACGTCTCAGGATCAAAGTTATCTGAGATAAACTCATCAAACTCTTTCTTCTTCTTAGGAACTTCGTCAATCTCATAGGTTGTTTCATTACCTGTGAAAACTTCTTCTTTCGTTCCTCGTGGTCTTTTCCACTTCTGCTTTGTAATCTTTTTCAGATCGTATTCTTTACCGTTGATAGAAACTCCTATCTGTCGGATAACGTCTACCTTATCTACTTCTTTGCCGTCCTCTTTCCTTCTAACTCCGTCCGGCATCGTTCCATCTGAAAGCTTTCCTGTCAGTACGTCAAAGTAGGCATCCATGATTGTGGTCTTGCCTTCCTGATTTCTTCCTGAGATTTTCGTATCTCCATCAAACTTAATTTCTTTGCCCTGAAAACACTTGAAGTTTTCCAATGACATTGTCTTCAATTCTACTTGCTTCATCTTTTTGACCTCCTAATTGTATTCTTAGTTCTTCTCTTACAATCTTTCTTATCAGACCTTCCAATTCTTTCTGCTTGTCCTTCTGCCCATTTTCAAGATCATCTTTTAAGCGATAATACATTCTTGAAAACATTGCTGCACTTCCTGTAGAGTCATAACCTATGTATCTTTCTACCTCTTCACAGTCCGTTGATCGTTTGATAACATCTTCATAAGAAAATCTCATTGCACGTTCAACATTTCTTGCATCTGTGTTGTATTTTTCAGCAATCTCTTTATAAACTTTCATCATTGGAATAGCTGTACCTCTTTTGTCAAAAATCAATACTGTTTCTACCGAATACTTAAATCCAAGTAATTTTGCATTGAAATTGAGGTCTATCATTTTTTGCTCAACGTCTCTTCGTTTTAGCATTTGACTACCTCTAAGCAACTGCTAGAAATTTCGTAAGCTTCTTTTTCGATTGATTCATTCTCAGAAATCTTTTTTGTATATTTTCTACTCTGAATCCTGCCGATAAGTTTTACTTTTTCTCCAACTTCAAGTTTTTTTGCAATCTCGGCAGTATCTCCCCATAAGATGCATGGAAAATAATAAGCACTCTTATTTCTATTTACTGCTATAAACATATCTGCAACTTTTCTTCCTGTTGGTGTTACCCTTCCTACTGTTGGCTTGCAAACTGTTCCTTCAACAACTAGTTTGTTTAAATCCTCTGTTTCTTGTATCTCTTCAATAGCCTTTACGTTTACAAATAAATCCAAATGTTTTTTTTCTGAATTTTCATCTGGTCTGTTTCTTGAAGCAAATACACCAGTAATTTCAACGTATGCTCCCTGTCTTACCGCATTGTTCATACGGTCTTCTGAAACAATAACTGGAACCCTGTCAACAGTTCCACTTTTTCTTCTCGTATCAATGTACGTTTTGTAGTACATCTTTCCGCCTGATTGGTGACTATAATCCACTTTTTCCAATGTGCCTTTCAGGTTCACAAAATTTTTATCATTTTTCATCCTTTTTATCCTTTCTTATTCCGGCAAACAGTAACATTGCACCCGCCACTCCAAGCAAACATGCAATAGGAAGGCTTAACGATTCCCCATCCACAAAACTGCCAACTGTACCAAACATATATAATGTTCCAATTACTATGCACGCCATTTTGAATTTCATTGTTTCACCTCTTTTATCTTTTTACGGCAAAATATTATGAATCTTATAAGTATTGTTACGAACATTATCTTTTCCAACTTATTCTTACTATTCATATATTCCGCGTGCCTTTTCACAATTTCATCCCATGTGATTTCTGCTTCATTTTCTTTCTTCATATTCCACACCTTTATAACAATCTATAAACTCGTGAACATCTGCCAATTTTTTTCTTGCTAACCCTTTATAGCAGTAAACATTAAATTCTTCCTCGATCTTCTTATAAAGATTTATGTATGCTTTGGTCCTCAGGCTGTTATCTTTATATTTTTCTCCAAGAAGTCGTTTGATATGTCTTGCTGCATGTTCTTGAATTTCTTCTATGTCATATGCAAAGAGTGGCAGTTCGTCTTCTAAGATTTCAACCTTTGTCTCAATCTTTCCGACTCTCTCACTTAACAACACATCTCCCTGTGCTAAAAGCTTTATCTTTTGTTCGATATTGTCTGGTAATTTAACTTGATCTTCATTTTTCAATACTGGAAGAACTTCTCTTACGATCCAAAAATAAAAATCATCATGATCTTTATCTTTGGTTTTCAAAATTGCTTTCATCATATTGAACTCATTTACGAACAATAATTTATGCATTGTTCCTTTTCTGTCTTTGGCACTGATTTTTCTAACGCCAGACTGATTTAATCTGCTATTAATCTGTCCGGAGTTTATAACTCCAATGCCATATCCAATATCTTGCAAGCAAAAGAACCATTCTCCATCCTGCTTCTCTGCCCTAAGTTCTGTTCCAAACGGACTTTCAAAAACTTCCATGCTATTCCTCCGGTTTCTTTTCTAAGAACTTATTTAAGAAATACATTTGACCTTTGCCGGTAACTTTCGGAGTTTTCACTACCACATTGCATCCGTTACCGTCAATTCTGGTACTCTCTTTCACTTGGAACAATCCCATCTCCATGCTTCTCTGTGTCGGCATGTTTCTGTTACTTCCTTGTGCTTTTATCAAGTATCCATTGTTTCGCATCCACTCAAAGAGCCGATTCTGCCCAGTATCAATGCCATTTTGCTTCAACAATTTAGCAAGATCACCAATTAATATAGATGTTCTGCTTGATGTTACCGCATCCGCAAAGATTTCTTTCGGCTTCATGCGTTCATTATCTTCTAATAAAACCGTATTATCAGCTTTGAGTTTTTCTATTGTTCTGTCTGCCATCTTTAATGCTCTGGCAAAAACCTGTTCCGGCGTATTCCATGCCTTTTCCAGATCAATAAAATATTGTCTGATCTTCTTTCCTTTTTCGCTCCTTGACATTAAACAAATGTGTTTTGCCATATCTACTGATAATTTGTAGTCTTTCAAGTCTCTAACCTGTATTCCGCCGTTATTTGGAACCTCCGTACCTAAAAGTACGCTGGTGTAATCTTCGTTTTCTACAAATCCATGTGAGTTTGCTTCGAACCAAGCAGAAAATCTTTTGCTGATTTCAAGTGCTTTATGTAAATCTCTTGCTGATATTGTAGGCTGTTCTGTTTCATAATTAACAGGAATTAACTTTTCCAATTGATCACCTCCAACTTAAGATTTCTAAAAGTAATCTCTTCGGATCGCTTTATTTTCATCTCTTAGTTTCCTTAATCTCCATTTATCAAACTCTTCCGTATCGAATATGATCGGGGAGTTCTTTATATATGGATTTATCTTTTGTGCAAAACTCTGATTTGATTCTCTGTATGCTGAATCTAAAAATTCCTCAGGAAATCCCATTTCACAGAGTTCTGATTTTCTCATAACCTTTTTTGCATATTTCATTATTCTTCCTTTAAGAAATAATCAACCGTTACACCGAAATAATCGGCTAAAGTTTTAATACTTTTTAATCCCGGTTTGATTCTTCCTGCTTTCCAATCAGAGAAAAGTGAACTTGCCATTCCAGTATCTTTCGATACTCGGTAATCCGTAATACCTTTTTTATCTCTTAATTGACAATATTTTTCATAAACCAATTTTTTTGCTCCTTTCTTCTTAAATCTGTTGCTTTTATCTCGGTTTAGTGATATATTGTGATTAACGAATTATTTATCACTTGATTTCACGAGTCACTCGCCAAACCGACTCGCTTTTACCTCGCTCCCCCGAGCTACAAGTGTATATTAGCACGTTCAGACGAGGTAGTCAAGGGTTTTATTTCGTTGTGTCGAATTATTTTTTATAAAAAGGGGCAACGCTATGTATGAAATTTTTGAAAAATTGTTAAAAGGACGTGGCATAACAGCCTATCGTTTTTGCAAAGACACAGGAGTTTCAACTTCTACAATCAGCACTTGGAAAAAGAAAAATTCCAAAATTGGTATGGATTTAGCAGAAACGATTTCAAATTATTTTGGGGTATCTATTGATTACCTTATGACAGGGAAGGAGGATGAACCGAAAAAGAAAAATAACACTGACGATCTCAAACAAAAATTTGAGGAACTGAAAGAATTGCTAGAAAGCGGAAAGATGCAACCGTTACGTTATGACGGACAACCGATTGACGATAACACAAAAGAGCTTTTGCTCAAACAGGTTGAGATTTCCATGGCTATGATGAAAAAATAAACAGGAGGGTTATGTATGAAACCGAATCAAATCAAAAAATTAGTACATGATTTGGTTAAAAAATACGAAACGAGAAATCCATATCAGCTTGCGGACAGCTTAGGTGTGGTTATCCAAATCGGAGATTTAGGTGATCTATCTGGATGCCACATGAAGATATGCGACAAGAAATTTATTTACTTAAATGATAGGATTGACGATGAGAAAATGCGAGAAGCTGTAGTTGCTCATGAATTAGCTCATTGCGTACTGCATGACGGAGATTATTATTTCTTCTCCTATGGAGAACAATTCTACAGCAATAAGGTTGAAATTGAAGCTCATACATTCGCAGCGGAGCTTTTAATACCAGATGAAACGATTATCGAACATCCGGGCTATACACTTGAACAGCTATCGTCATTGACCGGATATGCTGAAAGATTAGTCAGCTTCAAGAGACTTTAATTTTTTTATTTGTCAATTGCTTGTTATACACCATAAAAAGGAGGGGTATTATGAAAAAAGCCTGCAAATTATTAACTGTATTTTTACTTGCTGTCACACTTGGTGTTTTGGGAAATTTAGAATCAGTTAATGCAAAGTCAAAGATCAAAATTTCCAACTCAAAAATCACACTTACTGTTGGGCAGTCTAAAACATTAAAGGTAAAAGGAACAAAGAAAAAGCCTAAATGGTCTAGTAGTAAAAAATCTGTAGCAACAGTATCTAAGAAGGGAAAAGTTGTTGCAAAGAAAACAGGAAGTGCGATCATCACAGCTAAGATCGGAAAGAAAAAATATAAATGTAAAGTTAAAGTTATTCAAAAAAGCAAAGTTAATTCAGATAACAGAAGTCCTTATTTAAAAAACCAAGGAGATTTCGGAACTGGTAATTTTTATATTTACTTAGCATCTGGAACGTCTGAAAACGGTAAAATCCCAGTATTGTCAATTAATAAAGGTACTCCTTTTGGATATGTTGATTACTATATAACCGACTTGACAGAAGAAACTCCCGTAAAAATTTACTTTGACGGTAAAAAGGTAGACGAAACATACGTGAATTATGGTGCCCAAGCTTCTCTTATGGTTACCGGTGATCAGATAAAATCTGGTATTCATTATGTTGAAGCTATACAATACAAAAATGGAAATATTAGCTTTTATAGATTAGCTAAATACAAAGTTACAATAAAATAAAAACAAAAAAAGACCGCACAACTCAGCCCAAGCGTGCGATCTCCCAAAAGTCTTGATTTTGATACTTTTGTACAGCCATACTTATTGTATCATTATCAAGTCAGCTATGCAAGTCGTAAAATTTTAACCATTTTGCGTTTTTTGCAAATTCCAATTTTAGGAATTGCGTAGCTGTTATTTTTATACCCATTTTTAAGAATAAGGAGTGATACAATGGCAACAGCTAAATTCAAAAAAGGGAAAGACGGTTACTATTCCACGAATGTATGGGATGGAACGTACAAAGACAACGGAAAAAAACATTATAAACATTTAAGATCGCCTAAAAGCAGTCGTGACTTAGAGAAAAAAGTAAAGGAATTTGAACAGCTCCGTGATCAACGAAAAGCTGTCATGAAAACAGATATGTCTTTTATGGCATACTGTCAGCAATGGAGAAATTTATATAAGTCTAACAAAGCGAACAATACAATCAAGATGTACGACAATGTCATTAACGTACATTTTAAGCCACTAACAGACATTAAGCTACAAGATATACAACGTAGCCACTTACAATTGATTTTAAACAACGCTGATGGCAAACTAAGGACCCAACAACAGATTGTTATGACATTCCGTCAAGTGATGGAATCCGCAGTGTGTGATCGCATCTATCCGGCACAAGGTTATCAAGACATATTTAACAAATTAGAGAAGATAAAATATAAAGCAAAAGAAAAACGTCCATTGACCTACAGCGAACGTAACGCCGTCTTTAAGGCATCCTACAAGTACCAGATGGACAAGATATACACCTACCTCATTTACGGCTGCGGATTACGCTGTGGTGAAGCTCTGGCGTTAACAGAATCAGATATAGACTTACGATTCCACACGGTATCAATACTTAAATCTCACGACATTTCAGACAATATCCCAAAACGAAAATCAGTTAAAAACATCGAAAATGGAGAACGAGTTCTTCCGATTCCTGCAAATGTATTTGATGTGATCGCAGATTATGTCAAACTACTCAGAGAAGAAAAAAGGGAATACTTATTTGTCAACCAAAACTATAAGCCTATGACCAAGAGTGGATACCGCAGAATGTGGGATAGAATTTTAAAGGCACTGCAAGAAGCTAGTGAAGCTCCTATTGTCGATCTAACAAGTCACATCTTCCGTCACAACTACTGTACAAACTTATGCTATCAAGTTCCGCTTATCAGCTTCAAAAGAGTTGCAGAACTTGTCGGAGACTCTGAAAAGGTTGTTGCAGAAGTTTACAGCCACGTCATGCTTGAAAAAGAAGATAGTGTTGCTGCTGTCAATAACGCCTTGGCATTGGAACAAAAAGTGGAACAAGGCATGGAACAAAAAATGGAACAAGGTAGTGAGATGGTATCTTAATACTTTTTTTGAAATTTTGGAACGCAAATGGAACATTGGAACACCGATGGAACAAATACAACCATTTACAATCGGTTACAATCAGTTACTTTTGCGTTCCGTATTTTTTATAGATGAAATCGCTACAAACCGCATAAATAAAAGAAAAGCACGGATTTAAGCCATTTCTGGCATCCGTGCTTTTTAGTGAGCGTGCGGGGATTCGAACCCCGGACAACTTGATTAAAAGTCAAGGGGTCAAAATGCTCTCAAACCGCATAAACTCATGTTTTCTCAATTTTGGTTGGAACAAAAATGGAACATTCTCGCTTCAACGTTGTTTATAATATCACATCATTTTCGACAATGCAACTACTTTTTTCGATTTTTTTTCAAAGCCGTGCAAGTTTTCTTTCCTGCATATGTTCCAGACGTGTTCCATCCTAACTGTTTCCAGTATTTCTTCAAGGCTTGCGTTGTCTTTGCTCCCCAGATTCCGTCAATCACTAATGGATGTTCGTTTGCGTATGTACAATTTGCGTTCAACTTTTTCTGTAACCACTTGATCGCAGATTTAGAAGAGTTCTTTTTTACAATGCTGTATGATACTTTTACGTTATCATATTTAGGTCGTCCATATCCTGCGATACGACTATTGCCTAAAGCATAAGACTTCTTGCACACTGCACCACCATTTGGAATAACTGCTTCTCCGTTGCTTGTGTTGCCCTCGATCGTGAACACCATCTCGTCTGTGACTGCATACACAATCCCAGTGTGGCAGATTCTTTGAGAGTTCTTGAAGAAAATCTGGTCTCCAATCCGTGGTGTTTTATGCCACTGGTCATTGTCTTTAAATTTTTGTGCTGATGTTGGAGTGTATGCACTAAAGCCATGTAAGAGATTTTTTGCTACATCCCTGCCGTATGCCTGCACCATACACCAATCCACAAACATGTCACACCAGTATGCATCGGTACCGTTAATGCCAAAGTATGCTCCATACTTAGTGTAGTTGTTGCTACCTGCGTTTTTTGTCTTGCTGTTTAGATTCTTGTTGCTTTTCTTCTCTAAATAGCCGACTTCTCCTTTGGCTACTGTAAGAAGCTTGTCTACCGTATTTGCCATATTAGTCCTCCTTTTTGTACTCGATTACCTCTGCAATATCTGTTTTGTTCTTTGCAAGCTTACTATCTTTTACACCCGGTGTAGTTGGGTCTGTAATAATGCCTACCGCAAAGACAATGTTAAGTAATATTCCAATTCCCTGTGTAATCATGTCCTCTGAAATTGATGGTACAATCCCCAGAAGTCCTAAAATCTGATAGATTGTGCTGACGATTAAACCTGCGATTGATACTAATGTTGCTTTATTCTGTAGTCTTAATTTAAGATTCATAGTTTCTCCTTTCATTTTGTGGAAATATATGTTAATATGTATTTGAAGATTTTTTCATACTTAATCTTCAAATTTGTACTTTTCCCCCTACAAACTGTAGGGGGGATTTTTTTATTCTTTTATTAGCTCGCTAAAGCCTGCTTTAGTTAACTAAAAAATTTTTGTCTATTTTATAACTCCGAATTTTCAACCTTGTTAAGATAATTACTAACATCAGCAGTTAATACTAGATTCCCAGATATATAACAACTTGTCTGTGTGGCAGATACAGTTATGTCTTTTACTGTATTATCTCTAACAATGTTATCAATCAAATTTAAATTCGTTGTCTTTTGACCAATATTAATTCCTGTTTTATTTCCTATTACAACATTGTCCTTGATTGTAAAATTTTCAAATGATGTCTCAAGGATTCCTGGCTTTTCGTTTCCTAAGCAAATTCCATTTCCTGTATTATCTCTTATCAAATTATTTTGAATAACAATTGACTTATTTCCGTAATCACTGAAAAATCCACCATTTGCATTTTCATAAGCTTCATTACCATCGAATACAACATGTTGCCCACCACGCACTCCAAAACCGTAATTTCTGCCATTTCTACAAATATTATTTGCAATAATCGCTCCTTTTGGATAGGTGGGTGTTCTGTGTGCTGCATCTCCGAATATATGTTGGTCCTCGAGAAAAATCCCAAAATGTCCGCAGTTATCACAAATACAGTTTCTCACAATAAAATTTTCATTTTCCCATGCTCCTGTTCCAATTCCGACTCCTGCACCACCGGGACTGTTATCCGCATGGATACGGCCAGACTCGTAGCAATAAATAGAGTCAATTACAACATTGTCGAGGAAATCAATTCCAAGAGATGTAGCGGGAGTACCAATTAATCTTAAGTCACGCCATACACAGTTTTTAACATATTGATAAAAGAACGCCTTGCCATCACTTGAATATGTATCTATCGTACACTCTTCGCCATTTACAGTAAAATTTCTATAAGTACATCCCTCAATTGGAGTTTTGTTTGCTGCACTGTTATAGCCAAACATACAAACACCCTGTGAGCTATGTCCTGTCATTTTAAACACCGAATCCGTTAATGATTCCCCAACAATAGACACGTTATTTTTTGCTTTTATGCAGCATTTACAACCACCAGTTCCCTCGATATATTGTCCATTTGATGTATCAAATTTATATGTACCTATTGGAACATAAATTGTTCCGCCACCATTTTGTGACAATTCATCAACCATCTGCTGAAATTTCAAAGAATTATCATCTGCATCCTGTGTGATTCCATAATCAAGCACATTGTGATACATTCCTAAAGCATCTCGCATCTTCAAAAAGTTTGCTTCAACATTTTTATTTAATGTTTCAACTGTCTCGAATCCATTCAACCAATCATTTAATGTTGGTTCCTCTTTCAACCATAAAATTGATAATTTCTCTTTATTAGTCCATGTGTCGTTATCTACACCAAACCATCCACAATTTTCTTTACCAACTTCACAATAAATCATCTGCGTGCCACTTAATTGACTTTTTTCAAAGTATTGATTCAACTCCGTACAATCAAATTTACGACATTCTGTCCATGGGTAGTTACTTGGGCTTAGTTTTTCTGGATAGGACCATAATTGTACCGTTTTATCTTTCACAGTTCCAATGGCTTGAGAAACATTATAACCGTAAATACTCCAATTATTTATACCGGATTTATATGGTGCATTAACACTCCCAAACTGTCGTCCTTGTAATCTTGTTTGCATTATCATATAAATGTATGGTGTCCCAACTTCAAACGGAATCATATAGTTTCTTCTAATTGCTGACTCATTTCCTGCATTAGCATCCCCTGTTGGAGTGTAAAAATGAAATTCTTTTTTATCAATAAAATCAATCTTATCTCCAGTGACCGCTTTATCTGCAATTTTCGGTGTTGTAATAGAACCATCAGTTACTGTTGCGTTTTTTAAAGATTCCTTTAGTGAACCAATTTCCTGTCCAACTACAGCCGAATCCGCAGGCTTATCTGATTGTGTAAGTGTTTTATCTGTGTCTACCGCAGCCGAATTATAAGTACCACCAGAAGTCCAATCTGACCCATTCCAATAATACCAATTGCCACTTGTGTAACCAGACTCACTACCTTGATAGACATAGACTCTTGTTTTGTCTGTCATACCTGCGACAGTAGTTGCAATATAAGGTGCTCCAATCTGCCCCATAATCGCAGACCACGGTACTTTTTGTAAATCTCCTTTACCCACCAAGCAATACATATCTGCTGTCGGATTAGACAACAGCGGTAAATCATTTATTTTTGACATTTGCATCCACCTCTTTTACTTCTACACCAGACTTCTCTAAAAACTCTTTCAGTGCTTTCTGGTCTTTAAACTCAATTTCTTTTTCAGTAGGTTGCTCAATCATTCCTGCATACAGCCTGTTTTTCTGCGTCAGCACATCGTTCTGTACCTTAATCAAAGACATTTCCACAACGTCCAATGTGGCCCCGTTATGCATTGCTTCTGTGATGATTGTATTTATTTTTGTGCTAAGATTTTCCGACAACACGGAAAACGTCATATCTATGTTCATATGTCCTCCTATTTTGAATAATTGGTCAGTAATCCTTTTGTAAAGATAAGCGACCCACTGACCGCTGATTTTACTATTCCGGATGAAGTACAAGATATGCTTTTAACAATTGGTATCTCTACCGTTTGACCAATGCTAATTTCATTTGTTCCACCGCTATCGTTGTAATCTGTTACTGCAAGAGCCGGAGAACCAAAAACGATAATGCTTTTTCCATGCAGTGCCATTCCATAATTGTTTTTGTATACTGCACGTCCAGACATAAACGCCGTCCTTTCTCCATTCCTCAGTATTTCGACCCAACCATGATTTAAACTAGATGTATATACATTGTCCACATTCGAGCATATTCCACTGAATGTTCCAGATGCAGACTTTAATTCCCCACTGAATGTTCCAGTGACTCCGTTTAGCTGTCCTGTAAATGTTCCACTTGCCGCCTTAAGTTCTCCACCGAATGTACCTTTTGTGGCATTGATACCATCTTTGTCCCATGTACCGATAACATTATTGTTTTCGTCATACATTTTAAAGACACCGTTTCCGTTGTTCTTGCCACCAAGTGCAAGTTCTCCACCTTTGGCGTATGTAAAGGATATGTATAACTGTTCTCCCTCTTTGTAAATACCTTTTATTGCACCGTTATTCGTCAGCAAGTTAAATATCTGTTCGTGGGTAAGTGCTTCAACATCCATAACCAACGGTATGGATTCCTCATCCAGTACGGTCTTTTTATCTGCTGTATACAGCCTACATCGTATATACAACACATCTTTCATACTCCGTTTGCTGACCACAATCATACTTCCTGCATTGGTTGTCAGATAATCTCCTGTCTTAACTTCTAAGCAATTGTAGAAAGAATACGTCAATGAACTTTCAACATTTGAACTTTCATAAGTCTTTGTCCATGTCTTCCCATCTTTCGATTCTTCCACTACAAAGATTCCTTGATATTCAACTTTTGCAGAATCAGTCCCATCTCTGTAGTATGCCTTGAATGTCATTTCATCGGGTGTTGTGCTTCCATCTTGTGCTTTTTTTAGAATGTTTATAGATGGTTCTAATAAATACACTCTCCCCGGACTACCATCACGTATCTTTGCGATATTAAACCGCTTTTTAGTTGTATATGTCATATACGTTGCGGTAACGTCTATCCATCCAGTATCCGTTGTAAGACTTGACACTGTATAGACTTTACTAGATGTATCAAACGTACCGTTTACACCGTCAGACTTTGCAAACGAAAAGATAGTATCTTTTGTTACGTCTGTCTGACCCCAAAATGTTTGGAGTGTAAATGTTACTTTTGGAAATTTCACATAATTTCCATCGTGATCTACACTAATACCTTGGTATTCATTGTCCATCTTAAGGATTAGATTTCCTGCCTTTTTTATATCCTCAATTTCTTCGGTTAATTTCTTCCCACCGATAGAAATGTTGTCTCCGCTGATAACTACCTTGCCGGTATCCATATCAACCAAAAAAATCGTATTTCCAAAAGAATCTTTTACTTGTATTCTTCCAGACGTGATCACATCCGCTGTAAGACCTGTAGCCTTTAAATATCTAACAATCGTATCCCCATCAACCGTCATTCCTGCATTGTATGTTTTTCCACCATCCGTAGAAACACCCCATGCTTCCGCTGTCATTTTCCAGATCATATTGGAATCTTTTAGCTGTGGCTTATTGTGCAGATAAAAAATCTGTCCGCCTGCCGAATCTTTTTCAATTGTTGTATAAATTCCGGAAGAATTATTTAATCTATTTTTCAGTTCTTCTAATGCTTTTTGCCTGTCTGTTTTTTCTTGTGCAATCTGCTTCCTGTATTCCACATAATTTTTGGTTGCTGCAGAATATCTTACAGCACTATTTTTTTCTGTACTCTCAGCATTAGAACTTGTTGTCTGAGAATTATTTGTATTAAATTTCGTTGATGATACTAATATTTTGTAACGATCGAATTTTGAATCAGTAAGAATTGCAACATCTCCGGCTTCTAGTGTCGGATCGCTAATATGCGTGATCGTAGCTTTTCGAAATGCAAATCCTATTAACTGTTCTCCCAAAAATCCAGATACCGTTTGACCGGCACCATCTTTAATCAGCTCATTGTTTTCAATCGAAATAAGGTATCCATCTGATCCCGTCTGATAATTTATATATCCATCATCACTAGAAGTCGTGTTTTCTGATTCCTCAGAAGTACCAGAATCATCACTGCTATTTTCAGTATCTTTCTTTTCCATTACTCTTACACCAGTAATGACCACATCATCTGTAGCTACATCAGAGTTATATACTCCATTAAATTGGTAGATTTCATCTGGTATTTTTTCTTCTAAATATGGTTTATACACATATAATGTGTTGTCCCCTTTGAATCCAATGTTGATAGAAACATTTTGTGATATTGAAACAAAATCAAATTTGAACCCGGTCCAACCGTCATTTAATTCTATTTCTTTGCTTGCGATTTCTTTTGTTCCATTTAAAATCTTCACGATTGCTACATCGTTATCTTCTGGATACTGCATAAAAAATTGACCACCAATTGTATAATTAGTAGCCAACTTAAGATTTGAAACTGCTTCTACTGCATATCCTGTCTTTCCTGCATCTGGAATAATCGAAAGCATTTCTTTATATTCAATTGTATCCGTTCCTATTTTTGAATCTACAGCTTTCCAACTTGCTATACCATCATCAAATAGACTGTCAGGGATCAGATTTATCAGTGTTTTTTCCAAAAGGCTCTGATTGAACCATTTTAATTCCAACTGCCCATTGACATTACACCTACAGTAATTTCCTGAGATTTGACCACACCAAGCAATCACTTCACGAAATGTTACCGCAGCATCAGTCGGTCTTGTATTGATAATGTAATCACTATGTGAAAAATCTGGTGTATTTAATATCACTCCACATATATCACATGCATCCATAACGATCGTCTTTAATGTTGCCGGATACTCCAACTTGCTTTCAGAATATGCCCTGTCAAACTTACCCATATTATCTATACATGTAAGTGTTATGATTGATCCATTATATTTTGTATCATCTACTGTGTATACACCTTTTTTTATTTTCTCAATTCGTGGTGTATACGAAGATTCTGTTTCATCGTCTGCATCTATATCAAATTCCGTTTCGTTCAAATCAATACCTAGCTGCACACTTACTACAGCTTCTTTAAAGTCATATTTTGTAAACTTATCATAGATGTTATTTATTACAATCGTACATTGATTGATAACAGCTGATCCAACTTCAAAAGTTCCACTTGAAACTGCATCTTCAATCGTAACTCCACCATTCCATATATCATCATTGGTCAAATTAAGAGTTGTCCCGTCTTTCAACGTAATATCTGCGTAACTAAGATAATTACAATTTCCATTATTTAATTTATCCCTAAATTCACTTGATACGTTGATCATAATTTACCTCTCTATTATGTCAAAAGAAACACTCTCTATAATTTTTTTATTTTTCATCCACCATTTCACAGGTGCTTTTCTGTCTCCTGTGTAAAATGTTCTTGTCTGATATTTATTCGCCATCATATCCCAATATCTTACTTTTACATATTCTGGATTAAAGGCTTTCAATATTTCCGAAGTAACATCTGGTGTTTTAGCATTCCATTTCAATGCCAATTTTCTTTTCTGTGCTTTTCTATTTTTATGCATCAATGCATCATCTGTTCTTCCCGAATCCGATGCTGATACATCTTGCAATGACCATTCATAAGAAGCGGGACATGGCATTACTTTACCATTGACTTCTATCATGTGTTCTGCCATAAAAAATCCACCTCCAATTATTTAAGGTTAGCGATCAATTTCCGTTTTTATTGACCGTATAAACTGCAAAAACGCCTATCGTTTCGATAGACGTTTTATAATTTTATATTATACAATACTTTTTGGTCTTATTGTGTATCGTTAGGTCTTATTGTGTAAGATACGTACGACAAAATGTTAATAATACAGTTGCTGCCACTTTCCCTTTTAATGTTATGGTTAATGGTTTTGCAACAATGAATTGTAGCAACTATAAAGCAAAATTGACAATTCCAAAATTTACCACAAAAACTACAATCATTGCTAATAAAACTGTAATAATTGATATATCTGATTTATTTTTTCTCAGCTTTTTAATCATATTCTCCTATTCTAACCAGTGATTATCCAAATAATAAAATCCGAACACCGCTAACCATGTCCCAGTGATCCAGAACGCCCAAAACAGAATTTTACAAACTCCACCTTCTGATTTATACAATTCTACTGTATCTTTCAGATTATGTTCGTTAAATCCACTTTTTGTTATCGTGTTATTTTTTAATCTTGTATAAATTGTCCCTTTAATCGGATTTGCTTCCATTCCATAATACTTGTATCTAACATCATGTGAAATTTTTATCGTATCAATATATGCCCTAGATATAAAATCAATTTTATCTACATCAAATTTCTGTCCTGCAAAAATTATTTCCTTGCAAGTTTTACTGTTAGATCGTATTTGATCCCATGTATAATAAACTTCTGTTACATACGTTTTCCCACACTTAACTGTTCTTGTATGGCTACGATATTCCTCTCTAACTTTTTTGATTGAATAATATTTACCGCCGATCATTTGATACGTAACTGTATCTACAGGTTTTATTTTCCCATACACGAAAGCATTTCCTAAATCAGTTTCTATCCCATACCGAAACATATCATTGCTTTCAATCTTTGCAGCACGATTATATTCTTCGTTCTGGTCCATGATGTAATTATCAATTTTCCCACTGATAGTAAAGCCAATCAGAAACATTAATCCAACAATAACAACGCTTGCTATAATCTCTCGTGGAGTTATTTCAAAAGTATCAAACTGAAATCCTTTGAATTTTCTCATAGGCTACTCACTAAATAAATTCTGCGGTGCTGTCTCTGTTGCATCCTCAAATTCCAAATATTTATACTTTTTCTGATGATATCCCAAGAAATTCAAGAATACTCTTGTCGGAAATTTCTTGACGTATCTGTTGTATTCTTTAATCTGCTGATTGTAATTGTCTCTTACGTCTGAAATTTTATTCTCCGTTACCGCCAACTCTTTCATAAGTCGCTGATAGTTCTTGTCCGACTTTAATTCTGGATAAGCTTCTTTTACCGCTGCAATCGCTGTCCCAGTGCTTTCAATTTTTCCAGTATTCGAACTACGTTCTTTGACAATATCTTTTAGTGTATCTGCTTCGTGTTTATCATACGCTTTCACACTATCTGCAAGATTATATACTAAATCCTGTCTTCTCTTTTCCTGCGCATTGATTGCTGCTTTTGATTCTCCCACCTGTTCTTCTAGTGAAATTGCATGATTCTGTGATCCCTGAACCATAAATACACAAGATAACGCAATTGCTACAATCGCAGCTAGAACAATCAATGGTATTTTCCATGTTGTATTTTTCATCATTTTTCTCCTTTTCTTTGATGATTCTATATCTCAACAGGATAATTACTCTTAACGTTGTCGTAGTATTCATCCTGAACTTTGTAGAATAGATTTTCACGGATTTTATAATTCATAAAGTGCATGATCTGGTAATTAATTGTGAATCCGCTATTTTTGCCATATTCTGTTGCAAAGTATTTATCAATCATAAGTTTGTATAAATCAAAATCAAGTTCTGTGTCTTGCATATTCTCAGGAACAAAATAAAACTTCTCAACCAACTCTACGCATTTTTCGTCAGAGATCATTGGATGGTCTGTTCCTTTCTCCAACTGATATTTCTTGAAAAAGTATTTAACAATATCTCCGATTACGCATTCATCTTTTGGATTGTTATACAGATCATCGTCAAACTCTTGATTGACCCTAAAACCTAAATGGATTTTATCTTCAATTGTCTGACTAAGAGTAGTTTTATTTCCCTTTCTCTTTATGATTTTGACCTTATTTCTCCCAGAAATAGGCATGAAGTCTTTTTTATCTTTACACACATCATTATTATCTTTATCTTCTGTTGATAAAAAAGCATAATCTTTATCGTTAGATAAAGCATTGTTAATATCTGTGTTAGTCTCTGGTAATGCTTCGGTCAAGTTGTCGCTTTCGAAATCATCTTGTCTAACTGTATGGTCTGATTCTGGTTCGTCTAAAATCTGATCAATGATTTCTTCTAAAACCTCATCGTTTACTGTATACCACTTTGTAGATGTAGCACCATTACGACGATTATTATAATTTCCAACTAAAACAAGACCCTTGTTGCGTAAACTATAAAAAATACGCTCAACGGTCTTATATGACCAAAACGGAAAATTTTCTTCCTGCCACTCTCTGATAGAGTTATAGCACCAATATTTACCATCGTGGAAATTTCTATTCTGTTTTTTATTTACGGAAATCCAATAATAGATTTGATTCAGAACGATTGCTTCATTTAAGCCAATCATTTTTGCAAGATCAGGATTGATTACTAATACGTTACTTTTGAAAAATAAATCTAATTTCTTACTCATATTATCACCTCGTGGTTATTTGAACATTAACGTGTGCACCCTCATGTTAAAATATAAAAACAGCAAACGGAACGTACACGAGGAAAGACGTTCTTTTCGCCGGCACACAATGGCTAGTTTGCTGTAATTATTAAAATAAAAAAAGACATACACAGGATTGTGTGGTCTTCATGACCTTTGCATCCTGTGTATGTCTCTTAATTTAAATTCATCATAGCATAAAGTTTTACATAAATCAATATGCATTTGATGGTTTTAATCTGTAATTATTTCTTGCTTGTCCTTTTGCAACAGACCTTGCAAGAACTTCGTTATCTTCTGTATATAATGTTGCGTATAAGTTTATATCTGGTTGATTTCCGCTATTGTTCATCATAGCAACAACTACTCCACGTTCTACAGCATCAGCAATGATACTTTCATCAACCATACCGCCGGAATTACCAACGATACTATCCGCGATCATCTTCATAGTTTTTGGATTTTCAAGTGGTAATACAGCTTCTGATCCGGCTTCACCGACACCGATCACGGATGCAGAATCAAATAATCCACCTTTTTTATACCAATCTACTTTAAATTTAGTTGGTATGCTTAAGCTCATTCCACCAAAGTTAAAGTCTTTTGTTCCCCAAGAAATATGAGGTGTTGGAATATGTAAAGATTTAAAACCATTAATAAACTGCTTAATGATATTTTGCCCAACTTTATACATATCTCCAACGGCATTTTTTACATTGCTCGGTAACTTTTTCAACCAGTTCCTAGCATCTGTCCATTTATCACCTTTTAATCCAGAAAGCATACCTTTCATAGCTTCTGCTCCTTTGGCAACCAACCATGCTGCCGGAGATGTGTTTGCTAATGTATTTACCGTAAAACTCTTTAATCCTTTTACGGTTGATTGGAAGTTTCCGTTCTTCACGTTCTCCCAACCGTTTTTCATTCCGTTAACAGCTTGCTTACCTTTTTCAACCAACCAATTCTCAGCACCAGTGACTTTACCTTTGATGTAATTTCCGATACCTGCGGCTGCCTGACCGACTTTGCTTTCTTTTACAGACTCCCATCCACTACGGATACCTTCGACTGCATCCTGTCCTTTTTCTTTCAACCATTCACCGGCATTTCCAACCTTCTCTTTAATAAATTTGCCGATTGTACTAACAGCTGTTCCAAAACCAGATTTTGCACTTTCCCATCCATTGTGCAAGCCTTCAATAAGATTTTTTCCTTTTTCCTTTAACCATTCTCCGGCGCTGTTGAATCCGTTCACAATATTCTCTTTTACGTTTCCGATAAACTTAGATATTGCACCCCAGTTTTTGTATATTAAAAATCCACCAACGATTACTCCAACTACAGCTAATCCAATCGGTGAGAACAGCACGCCAAGAACACTGCTAAATGCAGCTGATACAGCTGGTGCAAACGTACCTGTTACCCATGATGCAATTCCACCTGCAAATGAAACCGCTTTTGGAAATAATTTTGTTGAAATAACTTCCGCGATCTTCGGTGCAACATCTGTTGTAATCTTTCCCGGAATACCTTTTAAAAGGCTAATCGCATCCAAAACATACGTTCCAATCGCCGTACCTAATGTAGATTTTGAAAAAGCTCCTGCCATTTTCTTTAATGCTATGATTAATAAGGAAGACGATCCATCTACCTCTTTAGGTATTAAACCAAACGCTGAAAGTATAGGGCTTACAATTTTATCAACTGCTGTAACAAGTTTAATAGCACCAAAAGCTATAATAAACTTTCCTTCGATTGTGGTTCCTAATCCTGAGATAAGTCCACCTAATATTGTTTTGATTGTTGTAAATACTTCTCCGAATATTCCGCTCCAATCAATACTACTTAGGAATGTTCCAATCCCTCTTCCAAGTCCTGCCCAGTCTGTATTTTGTGCCACTTGTGAAAATACTCCAAGAAGATTTTTTACAAAAGTGCTTAATATTTGTCCATTTTCTTCCCAGTTAACCCCAGTGATAAAAGTATTAATCCCGTGAGAAATATTTGCTGCAATATCAGACCAATGTACAGTTTCATTGATTTTTCCAAGTATAGAAAAAACTCCATTGATTCCTACTGCAAATGTATCTGCGATAGTTGCGAAGTCGATGGATTGGAACATACCATTTACAGCTTTTCCAATGGCAACGCCGATTTGCTGAAATCCTGTTAATCCTGTATTATCTGTTGCTGCTAATTGATTCAAGAATCCGTTTAAGATTCTCCATGAGATCATAAAATAGTTTCCGAGTGCATTTCCTAACTCTGTCCATGGAATTTCCTGAATCATACCTTTTAGACTTTCTGCAATTCCCGTACCTAGAGTTTTGAAGTTTATACCGCCATCAGGAGATGCAATTTGATTAAATGCTCTCACTACATCTGTAATCCCTGCACCAACTACTTTACCCAATAATTTAAAATCAAAATTATCAAGGAATCCATTGATTGCCTGAGTAAATTTTGTTGTAAATGATGTGATTTTAGGACCAACATTCTTCCAATCGAGCGCATCATAGGCTAATTGAAGACCTGCATTTAACATATTTGCGATCTCACGGCCAACACCGTACCAATTATTATCAAGAAATGCTTTTCGGATTCTTGAAGCCCAATGACTAATTGGTGTTTCATAATCTTCATCTTCAAGACCGCTTAAATCTCCGAGTCCGCCAATTCCACCGCCGACTCCACCGCCACTTCCAGAACCACCTGCACCTCCTCCAGATCCAGTATCGCTTGATTGCTTATTATCATTCAACTGATTCAATTCATCAAACGGCAGAACAGATAATGTCTTCTTTAATTCTTTCGCTGCCTTAGATGCTTTGTTCATCCCTTTAGATGCATCGTTTCCGGCACTTCCAAGTCCTGAAAGATCAGTAGCAGAATCGCCAACTCCACCAAGATCATTTACAACACCTTTTGTTGCTCCTTTTATCTTTTTTCCCATCAGAACATACATAAAGTTTCTGAACATATTAGCTGCTTGCATAAGCTTACTCATTAAAGCGTTTAATGCTTTAATTGCCGGAAGTACAGCTGCAATAATTCCTTGACCCATAACAGCTGATAATGACTGAATATTTAATTTTAATAAACGCACTTGGTTTGCCCAAGTACCGGCAGTTCTGGCAAAGTCCCCTTGCGCATCTTTTGTTACGGACATTAAATAGTTATATCGCAGTGTAGCTTGTTCTGCCTGAGTCATAGAAGTCCATGACTTTGTAATTCCGTTCGCTAAAGCATAAGCACTCATATTTGCAACAGACATGTTAATACCTAATTGCTTTAATGGTTCAATCTCACCTGAAATGCCTGCCCTGATTTTATAGAATGCTGTATCAGTGTCTATATTATAGAAAGATGCAATATCACCCGCTAATCCGGCTAATGCTACTGACATGTCGGATGCTGCATTTTGGGCGACACCTGATGACTTCAACATTGCCATTATGGTTCCTGTGTACTGTTTAGCTGCCAACTCAGATACTCCAAACTGCTTTGAAGCTGTTGAAGCAAAATCATACGCTTTGTATTTTAATTTACCAAAAGCAACATCAACTACGTTTTCTGCTTCTGTTATATCTGATCCTAACGTTATTGCATCCTTTGTAAATTGTCCAAATGCTTGTACCGCCTTAAATCCAATAGCTGTTTGAATAAGATTTTTTAAGCTGAAATTTACGGTTGAAATACTTCCGCTTGCTGACCCAATATTTCGAATAGCATTTACCATTTTACCAATGCCACTACTTACAGCAGACCCCGCTCTGGATGCTAAGCTTGCTAATTCAGAAAATCCGTTCTTTAATTTTCCGAAAGAAGTATTCATTGTATTGATAGCACTACTAACTCTACCGCCTGATGCTGCTAATTGCGCCAACGCTTTTGTCATTTCTACTGTATTCTTACTAACAGTCGGTGCTTTAGACATAGTGTTGAAAAATGACACAAGTTCTTTTGCCATTATTTGTAGTCCGTTTGCACTTAATTCTACTTTTTTGCCGGCAGAAGATAAACTTGCTAATGCTGATATGAATTGATTTATTGATTCTTCAACACCTTTAACCGATGCTAATTTATTTGCAGTTTGCTTTATTGCATTTCCTACCGCCGGAAGTTTGCTTGCAACTACACCAGTATTATTTCCAGAACTGATTAATCTAGCTAATGATGCAACAAGTCTATTGATACTTGATGAAACATCAGGAAGATTTCCAAGTTTAGACACAGACTTATAAATACTGTCAAAAATCTGCGTATCAAAACCTTTTGTATCAACTGCCATTAATTTTCTGATAGAGTTAATAACAGAAGATATTTTGCTGTCGCTAAAATCAACGTTATTTAAAACTGACATTGCATGAGATACTTTTGATATTCCATTCACAGAATTTTGAATATTTCCAGTATCTAATTTCCCTATCTTTTCAATTGCCTTGGAAACTGAATTGATATTTTTATAATCTAGCTTTGGTATCGTAACACCTGAAACACCTTTTAAAGCATTCAATCCCGAAGCTAATTCTTTTAATGGCCTTGAACTTTCATTTAAAGCGGTAAAATTAACATTTGTTAATGACTGTAACTGTTTACTAAGACCAGATAATTTAGGTACATTGATTCTGATACCGCTCATTGATTTTAAAGATGAAGAAACTCTATCTATTTCACGAGAATAGTTTTTTATACTTCCAGTATCTACATTCTTAAATGCTTTGCTCACGTCATATAATTTGTTTGCCAAATTATCAAGTGCTGTAACAGCTCTAGCGGTCGAACTTTTCACTTGTATGTCGAGTGTTTCTATTGTACTATCTGGCATTTTAATTCACCTCCAACTAATAAGGTCAGCGGCTGATCTCATACGGTCAGCCGGTATAAAAAAATAAAGGGCAGAATCATTCGTCTGCCCCTATCTTTTCTATATTTGCATTTGCTTGCATAACTCTGAGTTCCATAAGTCTTAACTCTTGTTGCATTTCTTCTTTACTTCTTCCACTCCTCTTTTCAATTGATTCAATACTTTTTTCTTCTTTTAGCAATGGGTTTTCTGGATAATTCCCATTTTTAGAAAAAGCACAATTAATCGCTTGCAACACATAAGAACCTGTTAACCATGATTGATAATTTGTACTTTTCAATTCATATTCTTTCTGTTCTTTGTATGCATCTATGTATACACCAATTTCTTTTGGAGTGGAGTGAAAAAATTCATCTTTTGTCATTCCAGCTTTTACAGCCTGAGGAAACAATGTATCAAGTATTATTTCTCTGTAGCTTCTGCTTTCGCTGTTTTCTTCTTGTGATCCTGAGGTTTCTTTGGCTCTTTCTTCTGTTCTGGTTCGATCCCTAACATTTTGTTCAGACCGATTAGATCGAAAAAATTATCTTCGCCCATCTTTTCAATGCAAAGAGTCATAATCCCATAGAAATTTCCATCCTCATCATCTTTATGTTCTTCAAGGTATGTTTTAATAAGAGATTTTGCATCTTTAAGATCAGAAACTGTTCCGTCTCCATCTGGTCCATGTGCTTCAAGAAGCCCTGCATAAAAGATTATCAACGTTGTCCTTGGAATGTTAGAAATTTCTTTTACAAGCTTCTTAATATCATTTTTATCTTCTGATTCACTGATTCCTACCATCAATGAAGTTACGCTTGATACACAATCGTCATATAATGATGCTTCAACTGTGTATTCAAGCTTATAATCTTTTCCGCCAATTTTTAATACTTTATACATGTTTGCCTCCTATTCATTCAAATTACGCTTCTGTATCGTCTGGTTCTACCGCAGTATCAAGACCGACATACTCGTTGATTGTCAACGTCATTTCAACAGTTGCTAATCCGTTCTGATCAAGCCCCGGCTTAGGTATCTGTGTTGGTGGCTCAATCTTTGTGAAATATGCCTTATCAAGTGCCGGATAATATTCCTCATACCATACGGCTTTTCCTGCTGCTTTTCCTGCTTTGTATTCACTGATCAAAGTTTCCCATTCTTTAACTGTCTCATTTGTTAAGTTGACAGTGACATTAAATGTTCCACCCGTTGATCCTCTACCTGCGATTTCTTTATCAACTTCATCTTCTAATGCTGATGCATCAATTGTCTCTGTATCAATTCCGATATCATCCGTTGCATTGATACGGTGAAGCTGTTTAAATTTCGTTGGTTTTGTTCCTGCTGTAGTTTCTACTGCATATCCAACTTTTACACCGACTGTGCTAATTCCGGCTACACCACTCATAATCAAACTCCTTTCTACCCTGTAACTATTGAGGGTTAGCGATCATGATTTTTCATGACCGGTTTAATATTTAAACAGAAATATCTGTTATTAACTATTTCTTTGAAACTTATATTTGCTTTTCATATTATTCATATAAAATCGCTGACCTCTATTCTTCTTTGAATCAATTAATCCCTGTATCTTTTCCTGATAAATCTCATCATTAGAAATTCTTATCAGGCTTGTGAGTAAATATATTGATAAATGATTAGGCACTCTTTTATGTGTAGCCATTTCAACGATATATTTTGATTGATTAAAAGTTTTGATATGTGAATGACCGTCAGCAAATTTCTTTTTTGTGTTGTGGACTATATATCCATCATCATTTGACTTATATATGTTAAACTCATTCTTTGAATAGATAAGATTCATGTTTACTCCAACAAATTACCTGTGTAGATTCTGCTATAACGACTTACGACACGCTTTATACTGTTGTCTGTGTTATCTTGTTGTTCTGGTCCATATGTTCGTTGAAATCCCATAGACACCATTGCCCTGTGACTTGCATCATCAATCTGATATACCTTTTCAACACTTTTTGTTCCTGTTGCAAAACAATCAATTTGAAAACTTGGGATTGTCGCTACTTCGTCACCTTCTATATCCCAACGTGTCCCCGGATTTCCCATAAGAAACATTTGTGCATACATCTTTTTATTGGCTGCAAGAGTTTGACTTCTTTCAAATGAATAATTTCCATCACCCACAACCTTTTTAACTTCTGCACTCCAACGCTTATATACATCGGACACTGGATTTTTTACTGTATCAGGCATATGAATCTTTCCTTTCTAAGAAGAAAATACTTCCTTTGCTATCTTTAACATCTGCTGTCGCATTTCTACACCGGCTTTATACACTGGCATTGTTGCTTGTGTACCTTGCGACTTTACAATTTCTCCTGTATCAGCGTAATAATACCAAGCATCTTTACTTCCATTACCTTTTCCGTAAGAACCAATCGTGTATCCTTTTGATGCTCCCAACGGATGAGGGCTGCTACCAACAGCTCCGTTGTAATGTACACCGGCACCAAACTCTATAAACAGTAAATCTTTACCACTTACGATCAAAGTTGCTTGTGCATAATCTCCAAAAGAATTGATTTTGATATAAGCATCATGTGTTTTATCTGAATCGCCCGCCGCAACAGCTATATTGGAATCTATAACAGGGATACCAATTTCTCCGAGTCGCTTTACAAACTCTCTGTTTTTTCTAATAAGCTTATCTCTGTAATTTTCAATTTGCTTTATTGCTGATTGAATGCTTTTTTGGCTCAGCTCAATATTGATTCTCATTGATACACTCCTTTAATTTTGCTGATTCCATACCTTGCGATATTTCCTTTTTTTGTATCAATTATTTTCAAAATCTTATAATCCGGCATTGTCACTGGCGTTATTTCATCATCTTCCATTCTCAACGATCCATCTTGATTAATTTCTGGTTCTGAATCTACCCAACATACGACACCTTCTTCTGCATAATTGCAAAATGATCTATCATAGCTTGTAATATAGCGATCATAGTTCGGAACAATACCCGCTGATATTTCTTCCGCAGTACCGCTTGTAGATGATACTGTCATTTTTTTCATGATCGGCTTTTCATAAGTAATGACAGTATCTATATCATCATGATTTTCTGAAATTTTCGAAAACCATATATTTTGCTTGTCTCTTTGCCTTGATCGCATATTACAATCACCTACATTCCTATTTCTTTAAATATGAATCCAAGAACAATACCTAAGGTTGCAGAAATAACTGTCCATACAACTTTTCGCCATGTTTCACCATCTTTTGATTTTAGTGATTCAACATCTTTGTTTACTGTATCAAGTTTGTCATTCATATTTATTAGTTTTTCACACATAACTGCTGATGTTTTAGCAAGTGTGTGTATTTCTTCTGCTAACTTTTCTAGCTCTTCTATTCGTCTGTTCTGTCGATGATCTTCATCTTCAATTCTTCTTTTGAACTCATCGAATGTATTTGTTTCAACAAAGTGTTCGCTATCCAATGAAGACTCCCTTCTGGCATAAAAAACAGGACTTCGCAAAAATAGAAAAGTCCTGCTTATTTCCAATTTAATATAACCTCCATAAAATGTGCTTTCCCCACCACCTTCTTAAGCACTCCCTGCGATGTATAATAGGAGGTCTTTTCAAACATCACGCACCGTCTTAGATAATTTTTGATTCAGGTATGATACCTCTTAAATAACTAGAAGGTGTTCCAGAATTTTCATAAGAAGCTGATGTACTGTTCTCTGAATAACTGACTACGCCTTCTTTTCCTTGTTTATCATAATGATACTGTGCTATCCTTTTTATTTTTCCCTTGTATCGTTTCACAGCTAATTGTTTCTGCTTTTCAAACTCTTTATCAGAAGCACATCCACCGGGATACATTGCACAGCACACTTCTTCTATTGCATCTTCAATCAATGAGTTTAGAAATGACTGTTGATTTGCTTCGTAATCATCTCCGGCATATTCAATTAATTCATTCAATATTTCCTCTGTCATTTCTGTTACCTCATTTTATTTCTTTGGCGATCTTCCTCTTTTTGGTTTTTCTGGTTCTTCTGTAGATTCTTCACTTTTTACAGGGACTTCCTGTTCTTCTACAGAAGGTTCCGTGGAAACATTATCCTCCGGAACCTCATCACCAGCTGCATAATACACACCATTTTTATTTACTACATGATCATAAATCATACAACTCCTCCTACTTTACTTTCATAACATAAATGCTGTCCATGCCTTCAAAGGATGGGAGAACAATCTGAGAAGCAGTAGTTGAATAAGATACTGGTGGTCCGTATTCAGATTTAACAGCAATTGCAACTCCTGTATCGTCAAGGACGCTTACATCTACACTAGGATCACCGAGTAATGTTCTTTCCTCTGGTGTAACTCCATACCATGTATTACCAAGCTGTCCTTCGCCGATGATCGTTACATAATCATCAGGATAGAAGCTCTTATCTTTACCGTCATAGTCTTCAAACTTCTTATCGTATAAAATTGGGATAAGTCCTGTCTGAGACTGGAACACTTCTTTTACAACTTGTTTAGATACAAAATCAATTGTTCTTCCAGAAATTGTAATAATGGCATTTTTGATCTGAGAGTTTTCAATCAGATAGTTAAATGTTTTTGAAGTCATCATTGCATACATAGGTGAGACACCGATACCTGTCAGGTAATCAATACCCTTCTGAATATCATTTAATGGTTTGGATGTATCTGCTTTATCCCATGTGCTTGTCCCTTCTAAAGCTGCATAATGTGTTGCTTTCCAATCGCCGTTCGGATCATAACTGTAATTGTAAGCTACATTATCAGCTGTACCGATTACGATTTTCATATCTCCGCCTACTGGTGCAAGTAACTGAATTCTCATGCGTTCTGCTGCAATATCCGCACCATCAATTAACTCGTTTGTATCATCATAGATATGAGATAAAACTTCATTAAGGTACGGATCATTGGATTCCTGAGCTCTTGTGATCTCTGCTAAATCCTGTTCTTTTACAACCATAGATTCACGGAAAAGTGGCATTTCTTCATTTGTCACTTTGAATCCTTTTCTTGCACGGATTGTTGCCATACCATCAAATGCAGATGGTTTTAATGCAACTCCAAGACCTTTATGTGTTTTGATCCATTTCAGATCAATTCCAGTTTTCTTTTTATTTGGGAAAAAAGCAAGTCCGGCATATGCCATGGAATTACTTACATCAGAAGTTCTAGCGAGTGCTACTGCTTCCGCTGAAAAAACGTCTGTTAATAACATATTGTTCTCCTTTCTACCCTGTAACTATTGAGGGTTAGCGATTATCTATCTTTTCTAATAACCGGTATTTGTCTTATGCTAAGACTTCTGGTTCTTCTAACACGATTCTGCATCCAGATTTTTCTAACTCTGTAACTAATGCAAGATCATATGTTAATCCTGAATTTTTCTGTGCTCTTGTTGTATTTACGTATGCTTTCTTTAAAACTGCCTGCTGCGGTCTTGTTTCATAAGCATCGTGAAGTAAGATTCCAATAGCACCAGTCCAAGGTGTAGCTTTAATTGGTGCTCCATCTTTTCCGATTGGAGTACCGGCTTTTACTACTTTTCTGCCTAAATCATCTTTTGTTTCTACACCATCAAAGTCCACTGTATTTGGAATTGCTTCAAATTCTTTTCTGTTTAAAATTTCAACTTCATTAGAAACTGAAAGAACATCTACTTTCATATCTCCTCTTGCCATGATACGTCTCCTTTCTTACATGTAATGTTTTAATATATCTGCATTAACTCCGGCTTTTTTGTTCTTCGCAAATTCCTTTGCTTTTTCAATTGCAAGTGATTCTTTTGCATTTCCATTTCCGGCGTTAATATTTTTTCTGTTTTTGTAAAATTCCTGTTCCATATCGGATTTAGTGACTTTTATATGTTCTGCAAGACATTTAAAAGCTGATTCAATATCATTTCCGGCAAGTGACTCTGCAAATTTTTTCGCTGCATCTTTACTCATGCCAATTTCAGGGTCCATACATCTTTCTGTATATTCTCCAATCAGCATTTTTGTTTCTAACTCAGCGATTCTTGCATCTTTAGCTTCGTCAGCCTCTTTCTTTTCTAACGCTGCCTGTTCCTGCGCTGTTAATGTTGATCTGTACTGTTTTGTGATCTCGCCTTTTTCCTTTAAAGCTTTATCTAATGCAGCTTTATTTTTTGATCCCTCAGCTTCTAATCGTGCGATTTTAGCAAGTAATTCATCTGTGCTAGGTTCATCTTCTGTTGATCCAGAACCACCGCCATTATTGCCTGAAAGATTTCCGACCTGCGCTCCTTCTCCACCATCTGGTGCATCTGCAAATCTAACCCTGCTGCGAGTACGTTTACCTTTTAAATAATAAAAAAACATATAAAATTCCTTCCTGTGTTTTTATGAGTTCTCTCTCAATCAAATTTGTGTTTTATTTTCTGCTTTTCTCTAAGCAACCGTGTTTTATTAACGTCACTTCTCTGTGACTATATGTATTTAACACTGCATCTGCATCCTACGATTTCAGATGAGCTTGCGCCCAAAGACACATCCCTTGGGTACATTAATAAAGAACCACCCACAATGAATGGTTCTGTTATTCCTATAATCTCTCCATCAGCGGACCTATGTGTGGACCTTGTTTTCTTGTCCATAATTGCAACCCACTGTTTTTTTGTTTTTCCTTGTGCTATTGCTTCTAAGTCGTATTGAAAACTTCTTGATACATTGCTTTCATTCTCAGAAATAAATTTTGCTCTATCCTGTGAAAAGTAATAAGGATCATCAATATTCCTTTTCGTAGCATCTATAACTTCATATGATAACGCTGTCATGTATGCCAAAAAATTTTCATTTGGTGTAACATACCCATTCAAAGATTTCTTATATCTGTCAAAAAACTCTTGTCTTGCAGTTTCCCAATTTGGTGTTGGGTATTTCTGCAACGTAAACATAAGACTCATGACATAGAGAAATTCATCTTCCATATTCTCAGCCAGTTTGATTCTTGTCTCCTTTTCTTCTTTTGGAAGTTCCATTTCTCCAAAATACTTTTCATATGGAATAGACCTTGTATTCATATCCATTTGATTCAATTCATCAAAACTTAATGCTGAGTACATTTCTCTCTCCTGTTATGCCTGAATCTTATTTGAGTCTGTATTCAATCCATCTAATATCGGCGAGTTTCCTGTCTGATCAGATGTATCGCCTTGAATCTTTTCTGATGTATTGCTACCAGTATCCCCTGTGGTTGAAGTGCTGCTACTATCAGATGTTTTCCACAAAGATTCCTGATATTTCTCAATCATTTCCTGACTATCGTTCCAAACTTGTTCCACATCACCAAACGCGTCAACTACCTTTAATGCGTGTCTTCCGTGGATTCCATGACTCACATATGTAGCAAAAGTGTTTGCTTTAACAGACATGTCATAATTCTTTCTTCTGTTAAAATGAAAGTCTATATCAGAACTATGTATTTTTCTGATCGGGCTGTCTTCAGGAAGAATTTTTGAAGGAACTAACTGAATCGCTCTTAGGATCAATTTAATTTCTTCTCTCTTGCCCTTCTCAGTCATTTGCTGTTCTCTCATGGCATCCAATTCTGCTGCACTCCATCCAGAACTCATGTCGGTTGCTGTCCCCGTTGATCCACTGCCAGAACTTTCGTACTGAATAGGGACTTTACAATCCTGAAAGATTCTACTGCGGTAATCAGAAATAGCAGATAATGTACTGCCAGAATCAAATGTGCTTGAAAGTGGTTGAACACTTGGTTTTCCATTTTCGTTTGAATATGTTACTAACCACTGACCGCTTTTAGGTTGAATCTCATCTCCTTTTTCATCTACCGGGAACTTAATGTCGTTCCCCCACCATATTTCCTGTGTTCTCTGTGACACATCATTCGTAAAGTCTGACATTAAAATATTGAGTGCATCAATTTCTGGAATCTTTCTTTCAAAGCATCCAGTTCTGTCAAAACTTCTTTCATACTCAATAATCGGAATATCTTTCAGTGGATTCTTTTCTACTGAAACGATCTCACCTGATTGAATCTCATAGCGGCATTCTTTAGTAAAACATGTAAAATACAGCTTTCCTGAAACTTTCCTGTATGTAACACCTAAAACTTTTTTCTGACCTGTCCCGTTGTTATATACGCAAAAAGCATATCTGGAGTCAAGCGTATACACATCTACCAGAGATTCAGGTTCACCATCTTCCATATCGTCAAAGTCTGTCTTAATATCAATCATTCTATGACCGATACCGCAGATTTCAATAAACTCTGCCATACACTGATCTTTATAACCGATGTTTTCTCCGTTTGTTAGAATCTCATTTAATGAAGTGATTCCTGCATCATCCGTTTTTGAATCAGAGTCATGCATTTCCTTGTCGCCACGTTGAACCAACATGATAGGGCTGCTCCAATTGTATCCAATCTTAAATTCTTTGACGTAGTTTGCAACACTTCCATTAACCTTTATGTCAATGTCTGGTCTTACTATTTTTTGTCGTTTTAATGGCTGCTGTCCGCCTTCATAGTCAATCAGAAACTGCATCTGTCTGCGATTAAATAAGTGTTTTGCATAAGCTTTTCGCAAGACTGATAATATGTTATCTTCATCAATGATTGTCTCATCTGTATAGATTTTTGTTCTTCCAAGCAGTCTTGCTTCTAAACCCATTGTCGTTTCACCTCTTTCTTCGCAATAAAAAAGCATCTGCGGAAATACATCCACAAATGCTTACTTAAAATCTATTATATAGTATACTAAACTAAAAGGTCTTATTGTGTATCATAGAGTCTTATTCTTCAAATCCTTTGATTTTCTTAATTTCATCTAATGCTTCTTTATGCATTCTTTTTACATGCTGCAAGGAATAACCCATTTCATTTTGTATCATTCTTAATGTTTTGTACTCAACATATCTCTTAAAAAGAAGATCATAATGATTTGGATTTTCTGTTGTTTCGATCACTGATATAATTTCTTTTTTCTTGATCAGAAATCTTTTGATTTCTCTATTAGCTTCTCTTTCTTTATCTACAATATTGGCTATTGCATCTCCCATACGATCTTTTTGTTTTGAAGTTTGTACTTTATCAGAACCAATTGCTACGGATGCGCTAGTCGCCAACGCTCTCAACTGATATACCTCTGACAATTTATTATGTATTTTTTTATCAAGGAACTGTAATTGCATTAAATATTCTTTCGCTGTCATTTTTTACCTCTAAACTGGACTTTGTCTGATATAACTTTGTCGTGCTTCTGGCTTTGATACAAATTCTGCTAACATAGCTAATGAGTCAGGACCATCATCATGCAGAACCTTCGCCTTTGTCGTGTAAGAAGTTACATTTTCCATGAATCTTCCATAATCAGACTTTACTTGGTATTCTGATGGTTCTAAAAATAAGCAATGCTTCTTTATCCAATCTGAATTGACCAAAATTTTGGTTTCTTTATTTGCTGTTGTGTATTTTGGTTCAATAATTGTCCTTGCTTTGCCTTTGATCATTTTGCTTATATTATCTGCAATTCTTCCTCCGGCTTGGTTTGATTCAAAACGCACCTTATGTGGTTGATGTCTGATAAGAATTGCAGCTGTCTTGTTATCAAGAATTTCATAATTCGTTTCATCGTCAAATACAACATCCGGTATATAAAAATCTTCTCCAAACTGATATGCAATCGGAAGGGATTCAAAGTCGGTTCCCTTATCTTTTGTATCACAGACACCCCAGATAGCATCTGGGTCTTTTTTAGGAAATACTGTATAACCGGATACCCCCTCAGGAACATGATGTTTTTCAAGATAAAATCTTCTTAATTCATCCGCCGGTAATAATAGTCCTTCACGCTCTACTGGTTTTTGTTGGTATAAACAGTTAAACGAAATATCATCCATAGCTTTTCTTGCATCTTCAAAATACTCTTTAGAGAATCCATTTACAGTAAACATGAAATTGCTTTCGCCTTTTTCATTTAGTGCCGGTACTGCAATAAATCTTGCTCTCGGATCACCTGCATATAGTGTCTGTAGCTTTCCAATCGGATCATGAACACTCCATCGTGTCGCAATATAGAACTCTTTGCAACCGTCCAATCGTCTTGATCGTAAATCGTTTGCAACTTTCGTCCAGAGTGTTTCCAGTCGGTTTTTATTCAATGCTTCTTCAATTCCTGATACCAAGTCGTCCGCGGTAAGAAATTTATTACAACGTGTCGCACCTGTTAACGATCCGTCAATCGAACGAAACGTCCACGTTTTGAAACGGCCATTTCTTTCAAGGTTTACTGTTGTTTCTTTTGCGTTTGTTCCTTGCATCTGCACATTCGGAAAAATCTCATGCCATGTGTATTCTACTGGATCATTTATAATTTCAAGAACTCCATCATACAGTGATCGTGTCAAAATGCTACTATGGGCAGAAGATAAGTTAAAACAATTTGGAAACCAACCACCAACAAGAGATAAGAAAAAGTCTTCCAGTGTTGACTTTCCACAACCGGGGGGAACACTTAACGCAAATATGTCCAATTTATCGTCCATTAAATCTTGCAATGATTGAATTATCCCGTGTTGCATAAAAACCGATCTACGTGGTTCGTAGAACCTCTCAGAAGGTACTCTGTTCTTTTCAAGATATAACAAACCACTGTCTACCTGATAATGCTGACCTTCCAGAAGCAGAAACTTCCAGTATAGATCGTCATATTCCGCCATTCCTGTCGTTGCTGCCATATATGCAGCCATTTCATGGGCATACTTGCTTATCTTGATTGCATAGTCCATGACCTCTTTATTGTTAAATGTTAATTCTTGCTTCATGTTGAGCAACAATTGGTATGTATCATTCTGGTTTTCGTACAAATCCATCTGTCCGTCCAATATTGACTTAAAGACCGATTGATACCATTCAAAACTTCCTTCTTGCATAAAAAAAGAACCGACTCCTTCCCTTGAAAGCGTCCGGCTCTTTGGCTCTTGCGACTATTAATAATTTATTTCAAACATTTTTTTGCAGTTTGACGATTTGCATTTATACTGCAAATGACTAATTTTCGTATCATGGTTAACAGGAAATTGCTTCTTTCCACACCACGGGCAATGAATCCAAACATTGCCTTCTTTATCCTTTTCTGCATACGACATTCCCTCAATCGGTTCTGTCATATAATTTTTCATTTCTTTGATAATTTCTGTCATACTCAATGTTATAATCCCCTGTCAATTCTAAAAAAACAATGCGTATGCCGGAGTTGAGCCGGCTAAACTGACCATATTCAGATACGCAAACAAAATAAAAACATTGTAAGGAGTGAAATCTTTGCCTACTTAAAGGCGAACATCTCTTTTCACCAGTTGAGGTGAAAAAGTTTTTCATGAAAAAAAGAAATCCATCCCGGCTATAACGGTCAACAGCAACATTGGCTTGAATTTCACATACGTACTAAAATAATTTTAAGAAAGTAAGGACTTTATGTTCGCTATTGCGAACAAATGGTATAGCCAGACTTGAACTGGCATCCTCAACATTCGTAGTGTTGCGCTCTATCCAATTGAGCTATATACCACAACTTATTTGGAGGTAATCGAAATGTTATCGTATCTTTCTGAATTTATTACCATTTCCATTGCTTCTATTGGCGTAAGACCAATTGCGGAAATGACATTTTGAAATGTTGATGCTGACTGCCCAGAACATAACTGAACACCTTTTCGGTTGCTGTCAGCATGAAAAACATTATTTCTACTTTGAACATTCCAGAACACAATGTTAGGAATCTCATAACCATGTTTTTTAAATTCATCAGCCATCTGATCATAAAACGTCCAACTATCATTTGTGCACTGATCAATTTCCATATCAGAAATAACAACAAGTGCTTCTGGCATTTCTTCCTGATCTATATGATTATCAATCGCAACTTTCAAAATCTTATCAAATGCTTTTTTCAGATCTGTATTGAATCCCCATTCCGCAGATATTGCGTTGCTATATTTCTCATATAATGTGTTTCCTTTTAGCGATACAAATTCAGGGTTACCGCTAAATGTCATAAAAAGATTATGATATGGACCAATGTTTCTTTCTGCAAAGTATATTGCAAGACCTACAGAAGTTTGCATAGGTCTTCCATTCATAGAACCTGATACATCAGCCATAACTAATACGTTTCGTCCCGGCTCTACATAGTTCGGAAGATTCTTCCACTGTGCTTCTGCAATGGCATGATCGATCTCGTATGGTGAATCAATTTCATTGATCAAATCATATGGATACAGTGTACTTGAATTGATCTTTTGCCTTCCGTTTGACACATCTTCCTTGTACTGTTGGAATCTTTCTGCATCATGACGATAAAAAGCATATTGGTTGTTCAACATACATCTACTAGGAACTGATGGATAAAATATCTCGTTCCATTTGTTCGCAGACATATATGTTTCCGTGATCTTTAAGTATTTTCTAAGATTACGGACAATCCTTTTATAATTTCGAACAGATATACCAAAACCAAGTGCTGTCTTAATTCCAAGCTCCCTTGTTTTCTTAGAGCTTGCATCCGCGGTCTTTAACCATTTAGCCAATAATGATATTGGTTTTCCATTGTTGTAGTCTTTGAAATCTTCAACCATCTGTGATTTCATACGAGTCCACATATCCTGTTCTAAAGGCGTATCGACCAATGCGTACCAATCATCGTAACGCCCATATTCAGGAATCCAGTAAATGTTATTTTTAATACTTTCAGGGTATACGCAAGCCATATGATGAATCAGATCACGGAAAACTTTTCTTTCTCCTAATCCACCTCTCACATCTCTTGCGTAAAATACGATTTTTGTAGCAAGTAACGGATTTTCTTTGTACGCTTCGTCAAACAATGACAGAACTCTTGATAGTTCTGCATCTCTAAGACTTCCAATTGTTGAATACAAATCAAGACATGCATTGCCTGTAGTATTCAAAGCAACTGCACCATTCTCTGTCTTTGTGAACTTTGTTTCTCTTTCCACTGCTTGTGCAAAATTCATATTTCCCTCTCTTTCATAATCAGGACTCGTGAAGTATGCTATACGTCATGGCTTGTTTTTTGTTGCATTGTACTTTTTATTTGCTGTATGAGTCCCTAAGAACATGATGCTTGTGCATTAACCTTCAAAAACATTTTATAATACATTAAAATTTGCTGTTAGCATCACTCAATGGACCGTACAGGATTCGAACCTGTGGCCTTCCGGTTATGAGCCGGATACTCTCACCTGCTGAGTTAACGGTCCTAACTACCGAGATTTTCTCGACAGTTTATTATTTAATCTGCAACACACATGTATCTTACAAATTCTCTAGGAAGTAAGACCTTATCTCTTGCTGCACGTTTTATACAAAACATATCATCATCTTTGGAATACCAGAACATATCATCCGAATAATTTGTATCACGATCTATATCAAAATATTCTTCTCTTCCATCAACGAAACTGACTTTAACTTTTTTCATTTAGCACCACCATATCACAACAATGTTTAACGCATATAAGAGAATCATGGATGAAAAACCTACGATCGTTGCTTTATCATTTGTTTTTGCTGTTTTCATAAACCATCTGATGATCAATGCATATACAACATTGCAGAGTGTAACAATAGCTTTTGTAATCATCTATTCAACTCCTAAAATTAATAAAAACAATAAAAACAACCAACCAGTTCCAAATGTTACTGCTGCATACACTGAAACACCAACTACAAACATGTTATATAAATATCTCATCGTTTCACTGCTCCTGACTTATTTTTTAAATACTCAAGTTCAAAGTTGATATACGTTGCTGCTTTCTCTAAGTCCTCAACAAGTTTGTTTGGGTCTTTCTTACCTGCTCTGCATATATACTTTACTGCATTGCCTAAGTTGAAATTTAAATCCCAGTCTCTAATCACATCTTTTGCTTCATACTTTCCGGGATTGTAATAGTTTTGATGTTCAATCATTCTTGTATATCCTCTCTGTGTGTTATGAGTTATATATTAATTTCTTTGTATGTCTAAAAAGGCTCTTTTGTTTTTTGGGGAATTTTTGGCACTAACTCCGGCGGCGTGGGCGGTCTCTTGTGAGGGGTACCCCGTCTTTTCTGTCATTCCCTTTGCTCTGTACAACATGCACAAAACAAACAAGCTTTATTGTGTAGTCTGCATATATCTTTACACCACACGATCAATCTATACGTTAAATAATGGTTTAAGTTATAGATTGCCATATATCTATTGTGATACTACACAACTATATATATTATTATCATTGGTTTATTGTGCATAATGCTTTTATGATATATATATTATGCTTATAGATTTGGTTTTTGTGGTAGTTGTTGATGTTCTGCATACTTCTTTGCGATCTCTGCCCGACTCTCTTTTGGGAGTCCTGTCTGGTCAATGATATTAACTGTTTGTTGTTCACTGTACCCGTAACAGCTTTTTAGCAAGAACATTGAACCTACTGAGTTTTGTTCACTTGTGCGATCTGCCAATGCTAACTCACATTCTTTTTTCCATCTTTTGACAGCGGCGGAATGTCCAGAGCTTGCCCGAACCTCACCAGTACGCCAACTGTTGAACGTGTCGTCATTGATCCCAGTCAGTAAAGAGAACCCCAACAACGAAGGATTATGATTATATTTATAACAGAGTGTTGTATATATATCCCATATCTCATTGATCGTATCTATGTCGCTAGTATCAATGTTAGTCTTTAATTGATACAATGTTTTCTCACTCTTCTTAGCTTTAAATACATGTTTAAATATATGCTTAAGCATACCCTTAAACGTAGACACTTTATATATATCATCTTCGTTAGCTAAAGATTTAATATAATCATCTGCGTATATATCAATCTCATTCTCATAAACTTCTAAATCCTTCATGTTCTCACCACCTTTAACTTTATCACTCTAAAGCATTAAATAATAATCTTAAATATTCATAAGGGCTTATATAATACCCTGTAATTAATATCCTGAACTAAAGATAATTTTATTGCAAGCGTAAATTTAAAGACCAATATACGGCGTTCCCGTTGCTTATACAGCCATATAAAACGCTCTTATTGACCAAAATACGCAGACCAGACACCACCAAACCACCGCCGGCACCGTTGTATTTTCAGTTTTAGATCATCAAT